>Ga0307512_10001511_pt1 | contig 32739 bp, 25 predicted proteins | sample 14_EM_MG_FD_200267 | JGI IMG/M metagenome (GOLD analysis project Ga0307512, IMG submission 200267) | Populus trichocarpa ectomycorrhiza microbial communities from riparian zone in the Pacific Northwest, United States - 14_EM | ecosystem: Host-associated > Plants > Roots > Unclassified | place... | reverse complement strand
CATGATCATGAGTTGACACCGAGTACAGCATACACCGAGTACAGCATACACCGAGTACAGCATACACCGAGTACAGCATACACCGAGTACAGCATACACCGAGTACAGCATCCACCCAAGATTGTTTGTCTTCCCTTCATTCTCAGAATTACAAGTTAACCCCTGAATGTCGCGTCAGCTTCTGGCGTGCCTCCCTACATGATCGACCGCCATCAGCCAGCTCTCTATCAGAGCTGAAAAGTAAAGTCACCTTGCCACATTCCCACAGTTGCGAGTTAACTAACTGATGAATAGAGTCTCAGCACTGGGTGCGCCGTCCATCGACCGCCTCCAAGTACTTATCCAATCTCACTCGATCACGGCCTCCGAGTGTATATCCAAACTCGCTCGATTACGGCCTCCAATTTCGCACGATCATGGCGTCCAAGTGCATCTCCAAACTCGCTCAATCACAGCCTCCATGTATATCTCCAAACTCGCTCGATTACGGCCTCCAAGTTCGCACGATCATGGCCTCTAAGTGCATCTCTGAGTTCACGCGATCCTGGCCTCCCAGTGCATCTCTGAGTTCACTCGATCTCGGCCTCGAAGTGCAATTCTCACCTCACTGAATGACAGCATCTAACTACATGGTTAATGAGCGACGGCAGGTGTACGGAGATACAGGGGTAACGGAGGACAATCACCGTGTGCTGCCAGTCCAGATATACCGTGTGTAGATAGGTAGCTATATACATACATAGATACATAGATGAGAATATAAACTGAATGCATAAGTTTGAAAATCGTTGAACGATAAGTAGTAGCTATGATTTCCAGGTGCACCAGCAGCAGTTCCAAAGAAGCGGCGGCCGGAGAAAAAACTGCTTCAGCATAACTGCAGCCACTGCAAAGAGTGTAACACACTTGTCCTTCTGATGGTGGGTATACGTCACCCAAAAGTAAAGGAGGTAAGTGTGCAACGCAACCCGTCACCTTGGCGATGGGTAGGGTGTCATTCTCCGTCAGAGGGTACGAGGTTCCGTCAGAGCCGTCAGAGCCGTCCGGAACACCTGGGTGTTTCAGATGGACACTAGGGTCGTTGCTGATGTGGCTGATGATAATGGAGGTCAATATGTGATTGGATCACTTTTCTTCTTCAAAATACAGGTATTATTGTTTATATGGATGGCCATCCTCAGGCTAGGGAAGTGCTTTATCCCTGCTCACTTGTCACATTGAGTTTTACAACAGCTACTGTGGTTTCCACATGCTGTTGTAGTTGTTTGTGTGTTCATTGTGTGACTGTCTTCTTCTGCGCAGTGTAGCAAGTGGAAAGAGTATTGCATATATGATCCACCTTGCTGGCATGCAGGTCATGGGCTTCAACTGGGCTGATGCATCATCCCTTGTAAGATGATAGTGATTTCAGACTCAGCTGGGTATGCCAGCTGAGTGGGAATGCATGCAGACAAGAGATACTCTAAATACTACATATCAGTTCATGAATATACTTTTACTTTAGAATACAGGCTATCTGCAATCTGTACATTTCAACAAGATGCCAAATCTGAATGTGAGAGAGTATTGACAACTCATTTGCTCGCAATCTTGATGTTGATAAGGGCGTGAATCAATCAGATTACCCTCCATCATCATCATAACTTACCATTCATTCTCTCTGCTTATATTACGCCTTTGCGCTCCCACAGTCTCAGCTCCCTCCTGCGATCACTGCAATTCTGTGCTGAAGGTATTCTGTAGACTCGACCAACAGATCACTGCATGGAAGGGAGGTTGATAGTGTTAGCAACGGGTCCGGGTAACCCGCCAGTGGTCCGGGTTTTGACCAGCGGTTCGGTTCGGTTCGGTTCCAGACCCGGCTGAAAACCTGACCCGCTGTGTCTTGGCGGGTTTGTTACCCAGACCGGACATAGAACTGCAGGTATTTGGCTGGGTTGGAACCGGACCACAGTTCCAAATATACGGTTCCCACTCCTTTGGCTCCAATTAAGTCTTTGAGTTCTGATCGTATCACAACATGATCAGTACGTAGATTGTGCAGTCGTACTCGCTCTTTCACCTCCCGCTTTCAGATTTGCGATCCGACTGATATTCGTTGAGTGGTTGCGAAATAATGGGTGATTTTAAGCGAAATCGGCGGGTTTTCGATCGTGACTCAACGAATACTTGTCAGATCGCAAATCTGAAAGCGGGAGGTGAAAGAGCGACCAAAACTGCACAATCTACATACTGATCATGTTGTGATACGATCAGAACTCAAATACTTAATCGGAGCCAAAATGGTCAATTTCAAATGCCGGGTTTTGGGTGGTAAAACCGCTCCATTTCCGATGGTCTGGGTTTTTGGTGTGGTAAGACCCGTTGCCACGGTCCGGGTTCGGGTGGAACCGGACCTGGAACCGACCCGGCACTTTGGACCCGTTGCTAACACTAGAGGTTGACTCCATGATGTTGCCTTATTGATCGCTACCAAAGATGCAGCATACCTGTACGACAGAATATCAAAAAAATATCTATATCCTTCCACTGGATATACCCCATGGGAAATTCGTATTTCAGCCTGATGATTAACAGACTTGGATTGAACTCTGGTAACCCACCCATCACTCACATGGTCAGAAATCTATCGAATTATGCCCATTCTAAATGCTCCAACAGTCTCATTTCATGCTGTTAACTCAAATGATCCAACAGTCACTCAATAATAGTACATTGCAGAAGTTATTTGCTGGGGCACTGGTTCTCATTCAGGTTTTCAGTGCTTCATTTGTTCACCACCAAGGGTTAGTTGATGTCACACATCTTGTAATTGTCATGAGTACTTCAGGTGTTTCTGGTTCAATGTGGAGTGTATTCCCTTGAACTGACATCCAATTCATACTTCCCGAGCATTGTTGATAGGAGTGCTAACATTTGGCATTTGGCATTAGGAATCCATCTATTTCAGTGTACCTGGCACTTCCTAAACTACAACACCAGACTGCATTCTCAATATATATACCGCTTGTAGATGACGTCTATCCTAAACCCTACTACAGGGTATCTTGAATAGCATACTCCTCACCTTTTTGCAACTTCTTCTACCCCTTCTCCCATTACGCTGTTCCACTTAATCTTATATTGAAAGTTTACACACTGTCTTTCAACCTTCCCCAACTTCTCTCTTCATTTCATTAAATGGAAGCTATGCCCAGCAAGGTGAGGAACTACTGTTCACAGAAGAATCAGGAACCACACCTCGAGAGAGGACTTGCACTCACATTCCAGCAAACAGTCAATCTGCATTGTCCCTTACATGTTTATTTTCCAACCCTCTTCCAATACTGCCTTCATACAGTGTGTTGGAGATAATAAATATCATATATTTGGAAAATAAAGCATGATGGCAATACCAATCAGGAGATTGGCAATGATGAAAGTGAGGACACTGGAGAGTCCATCCCGTCTTCCAGCCTTGAAGAAGACAATTCAGATCATCAACAAACTGTACTACTTCTAGCCCAAGTGTGTCCGGACAAGATATTATGAACTACAAGGGTTCTACTTCCAAAGAACTGGAGTTGTGCTGATAATGTCATGTCATGCCCACCACTTCCACATTCCCGAAATCCTTCCAGGTGTTATAGGGGTTCTTAATTCCAATAATCAATCCAATTTTTAATATACCTAAGTACAGCCACCTATTCACCAAATTGTTCTGCACTTCTTTCCTTATCTTATCTCAAGACTCAACTTTCTGAGATTCTCTCCAAGAACAAGCTAATAACCGCAGTCGTATTAAGAGTTATGCAGAGAATTTCCACAATCCTTCAACTACTGGTTGGGTAGTAGACCCGTCTGGAGGTATCGCCTGTCTTTGTACTCGATGCTGGAGAGATCTGGGAGGTGAAGAACAAATGCCAATAGCACACTTTGTCAGCGTTCTTGGTAACAAAAGTATAGGTCACCAAAAAGGCAGACTTGATCATTCAGTGATACTTGCAATACTGATGGTTGATGAGAAGGCATACGACAGGATTGAAAGTGATGAGATTGGTGCTATTTACTGCAAGAGGTTGTAGGATACGTAATCTCCTCACGGTGGTGAGTGGTAAGGAAGCAATGGTGAATGGAATTCTTAATAATATTTTAAGGTGTTCTTTGCTGCTAATGTTTGATTGTTGATTGCTGCTCGAGCTTGGTTCTCTTCGTTGCCGGAACAATGAGAGCATTTTCTAGTCAAGTCGTCTGGATGAAACACCATCAGAGTTCTTTTTATGACAATATGATTGCTTGATAGCTTATCTCTGAGGCGTTCACCTACATACCTCATTGACCTAGCCAGGAGTTCCTGATAGGTTGTCGTGATCATGCTTGAGTGGATTTGAAGTCTATGCTCCCGACTAGGGCCATCTTCAAACATGGTATCACATGCAGACATGTGACAGCTCAGAAATGTAACTTAGACATCTTGCTTTTGTTTGTTCAGTAGTTGGAGCATCTGACGGCGCATAGCCTTGTAGTGTTTATTACAATTATATTAATGCGTCACCATGATCCGGCCATTCGGCAATTGCATCAGAGATATAATCGGCAACCAACCAATACTCCACCAACATAGATTATCACACCCTTTTGCGGTTGCAATGCATTCTAACTCAAACTAATGAGTAGGGTCGCTTGTGGCCTCATATCTTCTGCCAATACCATAGATCCCTCAGACACTTCATGCATAGATATTGACCTTTCTATGACCAGGAGGTACCGTGAGGTGTTCCCACTCCTGAGGAGATATGCTCGAAGGTTCTGCTAACTAGCATATTTATTGACTTCCGCTGCACCCATAATTCTGCTTAAGTGCAACTTAACTGTGTATTGTCCTAATAGATAAGATATAGTATGTGTGGTTGATAATTATGTGCACCTTGGGTGTTCTTAATAACCACTCCAGCAATGGCTGCATAATTGCATCAGCATAGGTGAATCAGCTGAGGCCCACGTTGGTAATTCTTAAACAATCAACCTGCGGCTCAAATTTCATCATGCTAAGGTTTACCTGACTGGCAACCATGACGTCATTTCACAAATGGGTGTTATGCATCTTCGGTCTGTGACCTTAGAAGTATTTATTATGACTCATCATGTACCATTACCGCTGCTAAGGGAAAACCCCTAACACTAGACCAATGGCACCTCCATAGCTCAAACACCAAAGGTCAACCCTCCTCAACCAATTCTGAGAGTCAGACCATGCACCATCGCTGGTGCTCACCCCACTCATATCCAGTGGACACCAGAATGTTCCACAACCCAAGACGAGCGAAGATAAGTACTTTCCCCAATATGAAAACGCAACTTTTGTGTTTGCGTATATGTTGATGGAGGCAGTCATATTCCGAAAGACACCTTGGCCAGTATTATCCGATGTGAACTACTTGTTGATCGAAGAAGCTTGGACAATAGCTATTCATACTCAGGATTGTCAGTGGTCATTAGCCATTTCTCCTGTAGGTGCACAATCTGTGTGTCAATTGCATGGCAGTCAATCTCTCAATATAGATCTGCAAAAATGGGAAGCTGTCAGTCCTGCATTCTGTGTAACGGTCCTCTATCCAACCTACAGTATTGAGTACACGCCTACACATAGTTATAACTGAAGAGTAGTACCAGTCAACGATGGTTGGCTGAAGGGGTTTGTTGAACTGATGATTTGAGTTTCTGCCTCAATGTATACTCTCAGACTGAGCATCGAATCCAGGTTAAGGAGGTTCCATTTGATGATGCTTGTCTCTTCAAGGTCATTGGTGATAAGAAATCATGGTTCACCAAACTGAAAGTTCTGGAATTTATTTATCATCAATTCTTTTACACCATCAATTGCTTGGGGTGCCAGCCTACAGCATTCCAGTTGTTTCAAACTCTCACTCTGCAGACTGCACCACTGGCACCCACAGCAATTCATTGTGTGCTGTCTGAATATGCCACTTGAAAGAAGAATATATTTATGTTTTTTCAAGATGACTATAAAGGTAGATTTTGCCCATCCACAGTGATAACTTTTATGCTGGATGCCACTGCTCTGATTATTTACCATAGTGGTGGGCCACATCATACCTCCCCAACACTTCAGCAGAATACCACCACATCAGAACCTCCTCAATCACTATTGGCGCAGCTCAATTCATGTCAGCACTCCTATATCCGAGCTGTTGCTCCTATATTTCATTTCATGCTGAATCGTCCTCCTTTGATACTTCTTCATTGTGATGGGTGTGCCTCAATCCTGTTAGTGCTCCTCAGTCTGGATTGTTGCACCAATATTTCACTCTGCCATTCTTACCCCTCCTTTTCAGTGCATCTCTGCCAGAATGGGTGCACCTCAATCCTGGTAGCACTGCTCTGTCTGGATTGTCACCCCTGCATTTCATTCCGCACTTCTTAACCCCCCTTGTTGGCACTTCTCCGCTTGGATATGGACTCCTCAAGCTCCATCAGTGCTCCTCCACCTGAATTGGTGCTTGTCCATTTCATTCCTCACTCCATACTCCCCCTCCAGCACTTTTTTTCTATTAAGATTGCTCATCCACTGTAAATCACATTTCTCAATCGCGATTGGCACTTCTCAACTTGCATCAGCATTCTGTTATTTCAATCGACACTTCTCGTTTCCCCAAAGCACTCCCTATCTTAGCTTTCCAGTTTTCCTGGCACTTGGTCTCTGTGTTCACCAGAATGAATCATATTGCCTTTTGAACTCCGTTGAGGTTTTTAGCTAGCTAGCATCCTGTTGCACAATTGTTAGATATCACCAATCAAACCAAACAGCACTGAAATTAAATTTCACACACTCCCCAGGCATAAAGAATCAGGAATTTCAACAAATGTCTCCAACTGCTTTGCACTGTTGATGATTGTTTTATTTCTGCACTTTTGGGCACTGAAGCTCTGTAAAATGTACAGGATGTCACTGACACCATGTTCAATTGATATCAATTGATCACTAAGTTGGGTTTCTGTCTTGGTGTACGTGCTTGTATTTTGGTATTTGTTACGTTTTTCTATGATTCCATACAGTCGCAATGCACATAATGGACTACTAAAGAAGATAATAGCTAGTGAAAGTGTGATTTAGAAGCAATACTGAATGATAATCCATGCATCATCAGCAAAAACTAAATTTCCATCGTTAAATTGATATGGTTTATTGTACCCACAAAGGCAAAAAAATCAAATCACGGTTTCACTCAAATATGGCATTGATCTAACATTCCTCAGTGTTCTTGGAGTTTTTGCGATGCTGTTATCACGCATCAAAACCAGTGTACCCACTGTTGAGAATGCGACAATGAACACTTGATGAACAGTTTACACTTCCTTTGGCAATATCACAAATCATCTGTCAGCATACTCCCATGTCGCCCAATTCAATTTGTCCTCGCGATGAAAATAGTACTCGCTCCATACACTCACTGAACCGTGTAGTTCTTGTTTCCACAGATCCCTCATGGCTTACTTTGACCAATGATAGTTACCATGCAGAAGTGGTTCATGATATTGATTTTGTTGATGCGAGTTCAGTCTGTTCCTTCCAGTTGTTCAACCGTTGCAGGAGGGTTATGCATCATTGGGGTTATGGTTACACGCATTTGGGATCAGACTTCAGTGAACTGTCAGTTCTGTCACATTCACTACTATTATGATATGTCAACGAAATCTAGAATGAAATAGCACACACAGGAAATCCCAATCTGATAACTGACACCATTCCTAACCTCCAAGCGACATCGTACCTTCTACAATCTTACTTCCATTGACCAATCCCGTATTCTCAATGCTGTTGATATTGGTGATGTTGGTGATGTTGGTGATGTTGTTGCTGTTGCTGTCACGGCAGGGGACTGGCTGGCTGCTGCTGGCGATGGCAGACCCTCCCATAGACAGAATGGCTGAGAGTTGCATGGTAGCTTCAGTAGCAGCTACAAAGCTGCTGAGACCACTAAGAGAATTGTCAGGCTGCGCTATCAGCTCCTGGGGGACATAATCAAGGAAGACCTCGTCAAAGCTGCCCTGATCATTGTGACGTTGTGCCATCGCGGGGTCCATATCAGTTCGGTGGATCCTTCAGCGAATAATGCTGCGGATGTTGACTATCTCGTTGGCTTGAGCCTCTGGCGACGACGAACGAAAATCTGTGTCAAGATGACGAAATCCATCTATACATGCAATATTAACCAGATGAGTAACGGCTATTGTATCGCACTTGCATTGTGCTCCACCTCCTGGACCAAACTCAGGTGTGATGCCAAACTCGGCTGTTTTCCAGGCCAACAGACAATAGTGGATGGCTGTTGCGGTGAGGGCAATGAATGTCAGATTGCTTTTATCAAACAATGATCTATCTTCCATGCCCATTTGTCATATGCCATGGAACAATGTCCAGTGGATAAGATCCCCAATTTCGGTCGCTGCAACTCGAAACTTGCACTCCTGAATTGATCGTCAAGCCACCAATTAACCAAGAAAGAAACTCGGAACTTACCTCACGAACTTTTGAGGGGCATGCAAACCAATCCTTCACAAATATCCGGGCTACCATTCTCCGGATTCCGTTGGGCTACTTTGTTCAAAATCCCAACATATAGTTGATTGAACTCTTGAGGTGGTATACCATTGCAGACCAGAAGCAAGTAATCTTCACGAGAGCTTGATGCACAATGTCAGCGATGAAAACAATCATTGAGACGATTTATTTACCACTGAAATGTAGGCATGTGGAGGGTCTGGGTTTCTCTGGGCTGGATCAATCCTGGCGATTTCCTCATACCACCAACTATAAAACTGGGCAGTCTCCACCGCATGCGTGGCAATGGGATCCAAGAACATCACAACATTGAGAGCTATAGGCTTCACAGGTGCCATTACCATCGCCTGAATGCCTGAAAGAGTTGTTTCGTAGTTGTATTCTGCACCGACGATTCGGCCTGTAACATGGTCAACACAGGGCTCATATAGCCGCAGATTTTCAGCTTTCCATGCAACCAGTTGCTCACCGGCTTTGTTTGAATCTATCTTGTAGTGAATTTATACATTCGCAGGCGAATTCAAGTGTTGAAATGCTCAATCTTATACCTGCTTAGATGCCAGCGGCGCAGGCTTGCTTTCATCCTCCTCCTCCGAAACAATATAAACCTCACTACAATCAGGATGTATGGGTCGCCTTGAAGTAGGAATCAATGGAGTTGCTGCGACTGGTTTTCCAAGTGTTGACATGAAGGAATCCTTTGATGACCGTTTACCAATTGCTTTCCTGAATGGTAGCTGATGAGGCTCATCATCGCATTCCGAATTGTCCTCTGTACAATGATTGCAATCGTCAGATACCCAGCCGAGATCGTCATCGACATCCTTGTCGTGGATAGATCGTCTCCTTCTGCTGGTTGTGGAAGCAATCGGAGGAGGAGGAGAAGTGGGGTTCCTTCATGTCATGATTTAAAAGGTGGCCAGTGATAAGTATGAAAAGATTAAACCATTGAAGAAAGGAAAAATGAATGAAGGTATAGTAAGTGCATTACAGTGTACTATACAGGAAGGAAAGAGTTGATATGATTGGAAGCATCATCGTGATGCGTCTTGTGATCTTGTTGACAATTCTAGGATCTTCACTTGTCCCACCACCCACGCTTCCAACTCCTTGGATGGACGGGAACTCACAACTAAGAATGTCAGGTGATGAGGATACTGCAGGGTTGTTGATTGATTTGTTTTGAGGAAAATCATTTTCGCAACGTGCTAAACAGAATTCGGGTTTCACTAATCATTCACACTAAGTACTGCTAGGGCAAGGTTCCAAATTACCAATTACATTATAACCATACACCGAGTCCTATCACAGCCACTATGTGTTTCCCAAAACCATGCATCTCAACAATTAATCCCAACATTGTGAACTCTCAACACAGCCCTTCATGCATGAATATGACAGATGCAATAATAGAAGAAATAAAACACCAAAAAGAGATCCAAAATCTCTCCAAAAGACTCCAAAGTATCACCCATCCATCCACACTTCAAAGTGCCAGAAAAATACCTGCCCACTCTGCTAATCCTTGAACAACTGTCCGGCCAGTGCATTGCATCCTCACAATGACCAATTTGCAGCTTGGTGGCAGCTTGGATGCTTCCTGTTGGGCAAAGAACCCACAGGAGGAGAATTCCCAATGTGATTGTGCTTGCGTAGCCAAGCCAGATCCAATTCCTCCCCGATATGGTGTATCATATCCTCGGCTGGATGTGGGAGGATGTCATCCAGAGGAGAGTAGCTTCAGCCACCACGCATAGGAATCTGGGCACCAGATATCCCGTCGGCTTGTTGGCCACGGTAAATGATGCAAACAAGCATTTGGTTGTTTAATTTCATCACCGCCTGTACCCATCTGGCCGCAGTGTAGGTATCTAAGATTCGGGTAACATTACGGGAGTGCAGACCACCATCTCCATTAGGCTCATCCCGGCAGCCCCAAAGTTCTCCAATTTTCCAGCTAGGGTCTGGATGACCGGCGATTGCAGCATCAACGATTGACAAAATGGTTCCATCGACAATGGATTTAACTATTGGAAGTATGCATTCATCATCCCCAGGCCATGGCAACGAGAATAGCTGAATACTTTTTTCACCCACCTACTTCCCAGCATTGTCGAGACCCACAAAGGGAATGGTAAAGCTAAATGGCTAAACAACAACATCGGTCGAGGAATTGCAACGCACCTTCATCAGCGAAGACCTATAATCCGAGGATTCTTCCTTCTCATCTTCTCTATCTACACATCATCAGGAAGTCCAATAGATGCATCTGGGCGATGAATTACATACCAAAGTGGACAAATTTCCATATCTCAGTCAGGGTTTCGTCGATCCTATTGTGCCTTCAGGGAAGGCCAACATCCGTGAACTCGTCAAGTGCTGCCTTGAAGTTCTGACCATGGTGGATAGTGTTGTCCGCCATGTACCGTTTCCAAATTGGTCATTTCGACGCCGGATCACTGATTTGTGTAATCCAACAATCGATAAGAACATCCCATTGCTCTGGGCTGGCTCCTGGCTTTTTGCTGATGCTCATGGACATCAGCAAATTGTATTTCAGTCACTGGGAGCCTCCAGGAGTGTCTCAGAGGATGTGGAGTGTAAACTTAGATGTGTCAATTTCAGGAGAGTATCAGACCCTAGGAGGGCATTCCGGCCGGCATTTGGAGTAACTGAGATCTCTAATGAGTGGTACAGGAGTACCATGGCAGTGATTGTGACCAGATTGGGAACACCTCGGAGCGCCGGAGAGAACTTTGGGTGCACCTGGGAGCACCTGGGATCGCTGGCGACAACTCTGGGAGCACCTCGAATTACAGTAGACCAGTCTGGCAGAATCATCGTCTTTGGGAACGCTGCTGGTGCGTCTGGAAATCATTGCTACTACATATCGTTCAACAATTTTTAAAACTCATGTATTCAGTTTGTATTCTCATCTATGTATCTATATAGCTACCCATCTACACATGGTATATCTGGACGGGCTGCAGGCGGTGCTTGAGAGCAATTCAAGGAGCGCCTGAAAATGATGGTCGAGTGAACTCCGACATACACTCCGAGGCCGTGATCAAGCGACTTTGTAGACGCACTTGGAGCCGGTACTCGACCGTATTTGTAGATTCACTTGGAGGCCCTGATCGAGTGAACTTGGAGATGCACTCCGCGATCAGAATCGAGCGAGTTTGGAGATACACATGAAGGCCGTGATGGTGCTAACTGGGAGGCCATAATTGAAGGAGTTCGGAGATGCACTTGGAGGCCAGGATCGTGCGAACTTGGAGCTCGTAATCGTGCGAGTTGGGAGCTGCAATTGGCGGTGATAATCATGCGAACTTGGAGGCTGTAATCGAATGAGTTGGGAGATCCACTTGGAGGTCATTATTGTGTGAACTTGTAGGCCATGATGAAGTGAGTTCGGAGATGCACTCGGAGGCGGTGATCGAGCGAGCTTGGCGATGCACTTGGAGGCCGTGATCATGAGAGTGTGGACATGCCCTGGGAGGCCGCGATCGAGTGTACTGAGAGACGCACTTGGACGCCGTAATGGAGCAAGTTTGGAGATACACTTGCAGGCCGTAATGGTGTGACTTTGGAGATGCATTTGGAGGCCGTGATCGAGTGGGGGCGGATGAGTACTTGTAGGCGGTCGATGGGCGGTGCGCCGGGTGATGAGACTCTATTCATCAGTTAGTTAACTTGCAACTGTGGGAATGTGACAATTTGACTTTACCATTTATCTCTCATGCAGAGCTGGCTAATGGCTGTCCATCGTGTAGGGAGTTACACCGGAAGCTGAAGCTACATTCAGGGGTCAACTCCTCATCGTGAGAATGAAGGAAGAACAAACAATCTTGGGTGGATGCTGTAGTTGGTGTATGTTGTACTTGGTGTAAGCTGTACTCGGTGAATGCTGTACTCGGTATATGCTGTACTCGGTGTCAACTCATGATCATGGCATGGAGAGATAGAGAGGGATTACATAACTTTGTGTTCTATGATGATGGTTGACTTGTGGATGACAAAGAGAGAGATGGGGGATGAAGATGAGAATGACATGGAGGATACAAGCGGATATGAGAAATCAGGGGTACAACTTACCTAATTGGGTTGGGAAGACCTCGTGTCGGTGGAATTATACGCCGGATCAGGACTCATACCTGCCATATCGGGGATGGTAAATTGACTCGCACACGAAATTCTCTAAGTCCCAGTTTCTCATGATGATTTGCCCCATCTCTTCTCATATGTCTCCTTCTGGTCCTCAACTCTACCGTCACCTAAGATCACGAAGTGAAGTCATCTCTCTCCATCTCTTCATGCCATGATCAAGAGGTAACACCGAGTATAGCATACACTGAGTACAGCATACAGCGAGTACAGCATACACCATGTACAGCATTCACCGAGGACAGCATACGCCGCGTGCTGCATATTCCCATGATCGACTGTCTCCCGCTCCCAGCCAGTCCCTCAGCGGAACATGTTGTACTCAACTCTCTCCATTCCCACAATTACGAGTTAACCAATAAATAGAGTCTCAGCCTCAATCGCACATGCCTCCCGATCTACCGCCTCTAGATTCACTGACTCTAGATTGACCACCTTTAGATCAATCGCCTGCAGATCAACCGCCTCCAAGTACTCCTCCAATGTTGATTGATCATGGCCTCCAAGTGAATCTCTGAACACGCTCAATTATGGCTTCCAAGTGCATCTCTGAGTTCACTCGATCTCGGCCTCCAAGTACATCTCCAAACTGGCTCAATCACGGCTTCCAAGTGCATCTCTGAGTTCACTCGATCTTGGCTTCCAAGTGCATTTCCATACTCGCTCAGTCACAGCATGCCAGTGCATCTCTGTGTTCACTCCATCTCTCAGTCTCCAAGTGTATCTCCAAACTCGCTTGATCATCGCCTCCAAGTACATCTTCAAGGAGCGACGGCGGTTGTATGGAGATACAGGGGTAACGGAGGTGGACAGAGTGATGGGGAGTATATATTTGGCAGACCCCGGAGTAGATAGACATCATCCCATTTCCATCTCATCCTATCATACAATGAAAATACACACACTATCTTCCCCAACTTTTGGTCTCACTCGCTAAGTCCGAGATTTCGTGGATCCTCAACGCCAGGCAGTATCATATCTTCTCACCCGATTCCTATGCTACTCGAACCAGAACTGCTCTTATGATTTGCGTTTGGATGTCACGAGAGGTGCGGCGGAGTGTTGATGGTGGGCTCTCTGCCTTCTAGCTCCATCGTTTCGCCACAATGGCCTCCAAGTGGTGCACCTCTAAGTGTTCTCAATGGGTGTGTCCAGGTGCTCCTCCAATAATGCTCGAGTACTCTCTGTGGCCAGATTGACCGTATGTATATGTATAGAGAGACTTAAATAATGCATGCCATATTATGATGTAGCGAATCTTGTGACTGTAACAGACGAATATGATAAGACGAAATGCCTTGTGGTGATGTAATAACCACTGCAGTGATAATACCGCACGAAGTGTCCTGCGGAGCTGCGCTGCGGTCTCGGCTGCTCTCGACGTATCCTGCGGAGCTGTGCAGTGGTCTCAGCTTCTCTCGAAGTCTCCCGCAGATCTGCGCAGACGTCTCAGGAACTCCAAAATTTGACTATACTATAAGTCAAATCTTGGAGCACCTGAGAATGCTCTTGCTGAGTCTGAGAGTACTTTGCTTAGCTCCAGGGGGGTCTGGGAGCATCTAGAAGTACTTGGAAGCACTGGTGAGGTCGCCTGGAGTGTCTGGGAGGATTGTGTGTAGCTTCCGGACCAATTTACATTTTGCTGATGGACTGAGCAATGTCCCAGACTTGTTCCCTCAATTGATTATCTTTCCATTGTGTTTTCAAGCTATCTTCTCCTGCCAAATCCCCATGGTTTCTGCTGCCCAGTGGCTGACTCCAACACCAGTATTCTCGGCCCAGAGGCGCACATCTTGTGTTGGCATCCGGATTGTATCAGCATCTGCGACAACTGATTTTGGCAACCAGAAGGCATCACATTGCATTTTAGGTTGCCAAAGGTGGGCAATGATTGGGTGGTAGATATGAAATGCTCGGTACTCGAAAACAAGCGTGGGGAGTGTTGAATATAATGTCAAGGGTGATACGATGTGGTAGCAGCGGTGAGGAGGGTGTGTCAAAGGTTCTGGAGATTGTAAGTAAGGTGGGGAGACAAGGCAAATAGACATGTGAGTTTGGAGGGGTTATATTGATCCGGCGACATCATCTTGGCTGCTAATCAGCCCGGGAACAATTTGTTAAGCATCATCCAAGCACCCTGATTTGTCAACTGAAGGCTTAAATTCATCACAAAGACAACTAAAAGCATGTGCTGCAGTCATATCTCACCCATTTGACCATATTCTAGTTCTTGTAGCCTGAGATGATGTTGCTGGGTCGGTATCTAAGGAGAATTCATTGTTCATATCAGGCACAGAGTGAACAACAAGTGACAGCCGTAAATCAGGCAACGGACGTCGGAGGGTCTTGTGAGGGTGCAAAATGATCATTGCCATGAGCTCAATGCAGATGTGGTAAGCTTTTCGAGATCCAAGTGATGTTGAAAATGAGAGAGCGATTAAACACTGTGCAAACATGTGAAGGAGGATCACAGAAATCCTGCGGGAGTCGTAGGACTCCTTTTTAGAAAAAGTAAATCCAGGTGCAGCTTTTTCCAAGGACCAGCCGGCTTGCACTGGTATGAGTAGGTAAAAAATCATCAAGACTCCTCTTAATGTTGTTGCGACATTTCATTTTGCTAATGATACATGGATATTTGTGAACAGTGTCTTTACTGCTTGAATATGTACTCCTACATCAGTGACTTCATCACTCAACTCTGTCATGACCACACAGAAAGAATTGTATACTTATCCATTGAACAACTGCCAGATGATGAGTTGGTGACCAATCACAATAGTATTCTACTTCCAGGCATTCATGAATCAGATTGCACACATTAACTTCATCCTTCCCACAATTACTCGAGCAATACAGAACCTGCCAGCAGAAATCCGTGTGTTGATCCAGAGTAATCACTTGTTCAGACACATCTTTATAGTACTCCACACTATGATAACCATCTAGCCGGCAAGCCTATCAGTACGAGCATTTCGATATCTTCGACGATGACATAGATCTATGGTCACCATTGTCATCCAATGAGGAGTATCGATTAGCTCACTGGTGCATCAAGCACAGCACAAGCAGAGCTGCTATCAACAAGCTTTTCGGGAACCCTACAATGGCAACTGTCAGCAACTTCACTTTATCCAACACTTTGTTCAAATGGATGACAGAAATGTCCTCTGCGATGGGCATCGACAATTGGAAATCTGACTAACTATGTTTCAATCATTTGGCCGATCCAAACAACATTTGCGACGATAATTACATATGTTTCACCTACCTCAATCCTGTTGAATGCATTCATTTCCACATGCAACAGCCTGCATTCAGGGAACATATGTCGTATGCTCCAGCAAAGGAATTCAATGAAGCTGCAGAACAGAACTACTCAGAGGAGAAATCAAGCGACTGGTGGTGGAATGAACAGGTACTTTAGTTCAATTTTGTCATGGCTACGATGATTTTAACCACTTCAATAGCTATGGCGGCCGCTTGGTGCAACTATTGTCCCTTTGTTTGGCATTTCAGACTAGACACATCTTACAAATGGTTCAGGCTACCAGAAGGAATGGCCAGTATAGTTAGGGTCTCGGAAACATCGACTCAATAATTGATCAAAGACTTTGAATCGTGCAAGCATCCTGGTTGCACTTCTTTCCATTCCTCAGAAATATCACTTCAAAGGACGTGGATAAACAGCTGGACTGAAGGAACAACAAATCCATAATCGGGAGGCTGGATGGACGGTCTTCAAGCATCTTCTTCATCTTCTCAATGGGCCGTACAACACTGGGAAGCTGATGCTTTCTCTGGACAGTCGGATGTGGCAATGTTATCTCATCATCTGTGCATGGAAGGCTAGCTACTTTCAAAACAGTCACTTCCACTCGATCAAACAGCCTCATTGCCGCATGTACCCAGCACCAATATCATCGTTTGGAGAAGTGAATTCATTGTTGTGGCAATTGGGAAACTATCGGCTATACTTCCAAATGATGATACGGGTGACTCAGGGAGATGAGATGGAGAGACACGAAGCAAGACCATATCTGGGAGATCAAGCAGTTGGAACCTCAGAAGGCATCTTCTGGAATATGAAATGCATCTCCCCAAGAACTATTATTGTACCTGATATTCTTCATAGCATCCATCTTGGTATGCTTAAGCATTTGATGGACTGGGTGACGTCATTCCTCCAACAACATTCCAGGATTCACAAATTCAACGATTTTTTCTGGGCTAGGAGATTCGCTGTCACAAGGATGATTTCAGTTGATTCCGTGCCAGTAGATCTATGAAGAAGGTCCTGGAAACCTTCAACAAGCAGCTCACATTATAGAAACAGAGGGAACAGGAGAGTGACCCCACTTCGAATGGTCTTTCTGCGGCTTCGAAGCGTTGTCGTGTTGATGAAGATCAAATGCAGATTGGGTTAGAAATTGCAAAACATCCTGTTGACAAATCCGATGTCAACTTGGTGAAGATGCATCTCCTGAACCACTTCTCCCACAATATCTGCCAGCTTGGCAACTTCTTGAATGCACGCCCTGACCTCCCAGAAAGAGCGATGATGGATCATAAACAAGCATACTGACAATCGAATCATCATGAGGCTGACTTCCAGATTTTGCAAAGGCATGCCCGAAAGGAGGTGTTTCTGTATCGATAGCTCAATGCAAATGCCACAAAACAATGTTGCGACAATGAACTGACTCTAACTAAAGCTCCGATGAAGCGAATGATGTATAACCTGTGACCAGAAATCATGACCCTTGATAACTTGGCCGAGTGGTGTGCAATGCCAAAAGGGGAGCTACAGAATCACATTGCTTGGTGTTTCAAGAGATTTGCCGACTTCACAGACTACATTGATCACCATCGGTATTCCAGTTGTCTGAATGAAGCAAAATACATTTGGTACAACGCTGTAATAATTCCGGTGAGATCTTTTCAATGTGCTGAGCAGGCAGTTCATATGGTTCGTTGCACTGGGTCCACAAGGTGGAGAAAGCATATGCCACCAAGAAGTGATAAAGTGTGTCTCCTCATGCTGAAGAGTTCGGCTAGCCACATTAAGTCCACTGCTGGATGCATTCCCTCATATTTGAAGTGTCTTTTCGTTGTCGAGGATGCTGAATCAAGTGTCAAAGGGCTTCTTGCCTTGGTTCAGACGTTTGCAACAGTGCCGATACGTCACACTGCTGGTATGGTGAGTGTGGAGGAGAGACATCAACCTTCGACGCAACCATTGCACAATCGAAGTTACGGTCATAAGCCTCTTTTCGGCGGCGGAACCACTTATATAGTCCCTATATGTGCGATCCATGGGGCTGTATACCTTCTTCTGCTGATGCCGCAGCTAGATAGCACATGGTGGTGGTACATGTGCAATACAATTGACTTGAATCCTTCCACATGATTTTGCACGTAGATAATTCAATTTGATACTTGAAATAATCGATGTAGGGATATATAGAACTCTGATGAGTATTTGCTCTGGGTGTCTTAATGTTGTTATGCGAGTTGTGCAAGCTTGTGTATAATTGGTGTCTCAAGGGATTAAGTAGTTAGGAATATTCTTGAAATTAATGAAACAGTTCAAAAAACTGTCAAAATGATTAACATCTAGAGGATCAACGTGAAACTAACAAGTGCAGTAGATGAACTTAAATAACCAAACACGTTTCTGAAATGTTGTGATGACACGATCACATCATTGAATGCTTCCAAGCATGGTGGAAGAATGCAAATAAGTCACTAGCATTATGTGTGGAGAATGTGGAGAAGGATCAGTGTGTGGGGTCCATTTTTGGAAACCAATTTCGCTTTTTGCTGATGATTATAGGTGCTCTAGGGGGTAATCCATTGCTTCTGTATATCTGGAGATTCACAGAAAACACCGGTAGTCCTCTTAATGTATATTCATCTCTATCAAGACATCTCTCAGAGTATGTTTGGGATTCCCACATCGGTTGAGCAACACTTCCATGTGCTCTTTAACTTCTCCCTCTGGCACTTCAACACATTCCAAATCTCATCGCAATTACTCCCATGATGCTGCTATAGCTGTTAACAACGATCCAAGTTACTCCGAATGCAAGCCTGAATACCCTGCAAGAGTCGGATGTACTTTCATGATTCACTGTTGTATGTTTAAGCTCCACCTCCACTCCCACACATCTCTAGCCTCTCAGAGACCAAAATTCATTTTGCTCATGGATCGCTCCATTTAAGTATATTGCTGTATTCACTCCAACTTGGCCTACAAGTTCACACTTCCATGGCCTCTATGTGTATGTCCAAAACCACCAATCACAGCCTCAAATGTATCCATTTTTCACTCCATTGCATTCCCCATGTATACATAATAACTGTATTGAAATGTACAATCCGACACACTCAATTACAATCTCAAAGTCATTATCATCTGTAGTATTCTACTCCCAGTCAATCATGGCCTCCAAATCAATCTCCAATCTTTGTTTATTATGGTCTCCATGCACATCTTCACACTTAGTTAACTATCTTCTTGACATGGCTCTCTAGGTTCACTTGATCATGGCATACAATTGAATCTCTAAGTTTACCTAATTTCTTTCTGCAAGAGCTTCTGCAATTGCACCTAATTACTATCTGCAACCAGATCAATGATTTGTACATATATAGTTAGATATTGCAAATAATTCATGACATATACTGATGCAGAAAATCTTCTTCAGATTGTGAAACATAATCATCCAACAAAGCTGATTATGAGTGACCAAATGCCATGTTGTTATGGAATCTGGACTCCAAGAACCACTGCTGTGAGAATATGGCACCAACTTCAAGCTCTCCTCTGGGCCAACACAGAGACCTCTGCCACTCCAAAAGACTTCTGCAGATCTGTGCCAAGCTCTCAGCTGATTCCATATCATACTATCCAAGACATCAAAATTTATAACATCTTAATAGCACCTCCATCTTCGCACATTCTTTCAGCATCACCTGAGGATACTCATGCTGCATCAGAAACCATTCTGCTTAGCTATTGAGGGGTCTAGAAGCATCTGGAGTAATGTAGAAGTATTCATAAGTTGACCAGAGAGTCTGGGGGATCTTTATATGGCTTCCAGAACATATTACATTTCACTGATGTCATTCATGCTGTAACAAATTCACCCTGAATGTGGACTCGGGCTGCAGTTTACCTCCCTTCACATTGACTGTGACCAACTAGCCCTCTCTGAGGTCAAACTCAGAGTACTCTCAGCCTCCAAGTGCATCTCGATACTTGCTTGATTACTTCCTCCAAGTTGCTTCTGTAACCTTATACAATAACACTCTCCTGGTGTATTTTTGAGCTTACTGGATTACTTCCTCCAAGTTTGTACAATCGCATTCTCCAACTGCATCTGTAAGTTGCCTCAATCGCCATCTCTTGGCACACCTCGGATTCCACTTCATTGCTCCCTGCAGCCAATCCAGAAGACAATGTGTATATTTATTTACATATAAATTGAGGTATACATTTATATATTGATACCGCTATGAGAATACGTACTACATTGATATTTTACAATTCTTTAATGATGAACAGTTACTATCATATCCTGGTGGAACAGCAACAGTGCCAGAGATTATATTATTATTTTTAACCTGTGGCCCAGTGATTTGACATACTGCTAATCGTGTGGTGTGCATTTTGAGATATGTTGAAAATCTATCGCCAGTTCTTCTACATACAATCAGCTTGGTTATCAGCACTTTCATGTACACTGCAAAGTCACTAAATCAGTCTAGTTGACTTGGAGATTTGTTGCCAGTGTTTCCAAGAATGCATACCAGTCACAATATCAGACCAGTCACCCTTGAGATTTGACCATGCTGTGATTCTGGTCCAACAAGATCCATACTCTCCCAGTCCTGAGAATTCATTTTTCTGATGTAGGTTGTCACTATGAACATTTAAATTGCTTACAAAATGTCTCAAGAAGACCATTCCCTGAAGTATCTCTCAATTGAAAATCAATATCAAAATTCCATCTAATGCATATACTATGCTAGAGTTCGTTTGAAATAATTATTGTCGCCATAGTAAAGTTCTAATCAATATGTTGATATCACATAATGTCTAATCAATGAATAACCAAATTCACTGAATTTTTCAACTTGAATACAGATCTATTCACATGAGTTAACCAGCGATTACTTGCTGATTCTTACTTACAATTTATTACTTATTTACGTAAGCTTTTTCAACCTATTTACTGCATAGATCCAATTAATTAATTGAATCACAATCTAGTAACATGTCAGGTACTGTATCAGTCACCATCTAAATTTCTGTTTGTGCTTGTTCATTACTCTATATACTAGATTTAGACTTACATTTCTTTGAGATTCTATTTGGTCTTCATCTTCAAATATTTACTCTTATTCATATCAAAATCTGTTACACTATTTCTTAGTTACGATTCATTTTGATTTCAGAATCTACATCAATCCTGATCTCTTTCAGATCTCTAATCAACTGCAATTTGACAATTTTTATTACTGTGGAATTTTAGAAGTTAAATCTGGAATAAGTTTACTATACAATCTTGTACACTCATACTTACAGGTGATAGCTATCAATGACATTAGATGTCATTAAGTATAAGTACAAAACTGAATATAGACATGAAGTCTCAAGGCTTTTGGATAAGCTGTAAATAAATCAATAGTTGATATACAATGTAGTAGTTAACATAAAGTGAATCCAAAGTAGTGAAGAATATCATGTTAATTTATACATAGCATAATATTGAGAGTAAATCTAAATAGTTGTAGAGGACAAAAACTCTATGTATATAACAGTTAGAAATACTGAGTCAACTCCAATAAATAACCAGAAATATGCAATCAAAGTAATTATACTGTGGGAGATATCAACTCCATCTAAAAAAGCAGTAGCAAATGTAGAGTAAATACAGTAGGAAATACAACATCAACTTATGTAAATGGTAGGGGATATAAAGTCAACTTAAACACAATGAAAGTGAATATAAAAGCAACCCACAGAGGTACTTCTCACTAAGTCAAGTGAGCTGCCATCATAATATTGGCATATAGATCATCTTCATAATGTCCATAATGAAGGAATTGCCATTACAAAGGCAACAGATGTAATTGCAAAGTCTTTGTACTAATCAATTCACAGAGGTTAATAGACAGATGCCAATAAGAGAGAATGCACTGGACTCTGATGACATGCGGGTATTGCAATGTACATGAAGAACTCGTCAATCGTCTGAATTCTAGAGAGTGGAAGAGAAAGGGAGAAAGCATAAGTACATGATGTTAAGATAACTATACTAAAAGTGGCAACCCACATAACAGCCAAGCAGTCACAATTGGTGATCTCGGGCGAAAGCCCAGTATTTCCGTCAACAATCTCGGAAGCAGGACATCATCGCCCTATCAACTCTTGAGGCCCAGTACATCGCGAGCCCAGTAGCCTCCCATGGTTAATGCAACTCCGGAAGGATATTCACGACGGCAATTCTGCACCTCTGCCAATGGACTGCGATAATCAGCGAGCACTCGCATCACAAACGGAATCATGAAATCTCGGACCGAGCACATGAACGTACATTACTCTAACAGCTACATCTCCATTCTCACAACATAGTCGACTACTCTAGTTCGCACGAACCACAATGTGGCCGATATTCTCATGAAAGTGCTTCCGAAGGTAAAACGTACGAAATTTATGCAAACAATGAAGCTATAGTGATTGGGATGGAATCGCATGGAAATAGACAGAATTGATGGATATTGGTTGTTTTCTTAGTTATTGTCTTTGTTTGTATGGATGGCCATCCTGAGGCTATGGTAGTACTCTTTCCCTGCTCACCAGTCACTTCGCAGGGTTTTAAGAAGGCTACGATGGGATCATCGCTGACGCATGCACGTTGCATTTGTTTCTTGTTCCCCGGCGTAGCAAGAGGGGGGAGTGTTGCATGTATACTTAGAACATCAGCCTCAGTCTCAGTGATACGAGCTGATGAGAGTACGAGCTGATGATAGAATACGGGCTGATGGAACTCGGCTGAAGCCTAAGTGATACGGGCTTACAAAGCTGGGCATGATAAAGATAGAAGTGAGGGTACACCAACTACTACTGACCACTCTTGACAGTCTAGAAAATCGTCGCATTCACTTGGATTAGTACCTACCGTTGAGATTTGTAGCCTTTGTTCTTGCACTATACTGTCTCGGACTTCCGATAATCGCACGATAGCGTTGACTAAATCTTCATATATCTCGAAGCACAGCGAAGTTCAAAGTTAGGTAGGTTATCCATCAGCACTGAGTCTCCAAGTGGATTATTAAGTTTCCGTGAGAACCTCCATTATTGTAGTATGAGCCTACGCTAAACATGCTTGCAATATTGATGAATTATTGAAAACCTGTTATTGCTCGTTGTAAAGCCATGAATCTTCCAGAGAATGTGATCTGAAGTAGCAGTAACGGTTGAGATCAAACTACAGCAATGTATGAACTTGCTCAACTACATGTATTATGACTGAAACATGATAAATGTGCGTATATCCAGCTACGCATCCACCATATGCGTCACGAGCCCAGTTAGTCTTCCAATCCTTTCATCATTCTGGCTCATTGCAAACACTTCACTACCATACTGAACGGCAGGTTTCAGCAATTCCCTGTTCGAACTACCATCCCACTTGTCCGTAATGACATCGTTCGCTGTATCATCGTTTGATAGGTTGACGCCAAGCAAAAGTCCCGTGACGGTGGGACCGATTGAGGTGTAAGCCTTAGAAAGTAGTACAAATGTTGTTTCCTTGAAGCCATCTTGAATGCGGTCGCGAACAGGAATTGCGATGGCAGACCATGTAGGGTTGGAGAGTGCACAATAGACAGCCGAATAGTTCCGTGTATATACTGCCCTGACTAGCTTAGCAGCGTTTGCCAGCTGAGGGTCAGATAGGAGTGTTGTTGGGATCCGTAGCAGTAGAAATCGTGCTTCGTTCCTGGATAGGTATCAATTTACATCCTCGAAATGGATGGTTGTGGACATTTCCCATAATTATAGGAGCACTGACAGATCGTCGTCCAGTACAAGGCTAAGAAGATACAGAGTGTAGTACACCGAGAAGATCTCTCGTGACCCCGACGTACCACTCCTGTCATGACGGAGGTAATTTTCAACTTCTGATAGGATATCGACCAAAGACGATGAGTGCAAATTTGCAGACGCAAGACTTGTAAAGTACTGCACATTCAGTAGGGATGACGAGAGCAACATGTGGAAGATATCGGCGGTAATTGAATTCCGAACAATAGATTACTGCAAAAGTAGAATCATGCACCAAGACGTGAGCCATGTCCAAAAGAAAGCACAATATCGACTCGTGTAGGTACATAAGTGATCGGACACCATTGCCAGCACCTAACCCTGACAGTTGTTAAGCTTGAAATTTGGGGTGTAAAAAGAATCCGGAGATTAGATACTCAGTGATCATTTGGGCTTCCTGTGTGTTTGGCAACCACAACTCTTCAGTAGTCAGAGAGATTATTGTCCACCTGGCCTGTATTGCAGTTTATTAGTCTTATTTTCTTTTGTACTCTTATTTTCTATTTAGTTTTCTTTCTCTGTCTTTTGCTGTTGGTATTGATATTTCTGTAGTCCATTATTTTCACTAACTATTTACCTGTCTGCTTACTGATTTCTCAATGTAGTTTCCCAATAACACTGGTATATTTTCAACTTTTCTGTTCACTAAAGTGTTATTATTCCATGATCAATTTAATATTCTAGAGAAATATAATATTACTAGTTGAAAGAAAGTAGCTGGCAAGAAATCCAGAATGCAGAAAATATTCTGTAGACTAGCCAATTACAAAGAACAAGTATATACCAATACTTACATAATATAGATGTGTAATATACATAATTTATTCTACTGCTTATAAAAGAGTCCAGATTTTTTAAATGATATTGTTTCAAATTTCTAGTTCTTTACTAGAATTTCAAATTTTGTATCATGCAAATACTAATATTAAATACTGTTAAACTGCTAAGTTGTTTTGAAACAAAGTAACTGACAATGTTAATGAAGTCAATAGTATTTACATAACTTTAATCATATAGAACTACTTCTTTTTCCTTGATTTGTTGTTGAGATAAATCATTTATTAGGCAAATTAAATTATAGAAGAAGTTCCAATACACTAATAAATCAAAGACTTGCAATTTTAGTGCTACTGGAATCAAGTGATGCTAGTATAGATACTATTACTTAGACTATACTAAATAGTATTAACAGAGTAGTAGTAGTGTTGTGGATTATAACTGTATTGTTATACTATATTAAACATGGACTATTTTGCCAACTACTTTGGAAAGTAATACTTCTGAATTTCATTTTGCTCTTTATTTAACCATATAATCTTTTATGCAATTGTTATTAATACTTTATTCATACAGTGAATTGGTATATATTAGCAATTGTGCAAATTAACTAGAGCCTACGCTAGAGGTATATGTACCTACATGCAGCTCCTAGGAAGGTTTCCATGGTCGCCTGCAAAATGTACAGTTAAAAGTCATCGATGGCTGATTTAAAGAGATGTGCAAGTATATCTATAGAACTGGATATGTATGGTGACTGGAGCTGATGATATTATTTCCTTCACTGGCTGAAGTATTTGATGTTATCCCAGTTCTGTACTATATTGCTTGGTGCTGGCAATAGTGCCCATTCACTTTTGAAAGCCTATTGGTAAACCTCCTTGAAATCCTGCAAGAAAACTGGGTTGATTATTTGGTAGTGACCATGTTTGAGAGCCAGTTTGAGAGTACTGGGCTTCAGGAGGAGTAGAGCTTTCCTTGCAGAGCATTTGGCTGGCAGCACACTCTGAGTGTAAGCATACTTGTACTATTAGAAGGTTCAAAGTCTGTGGAAGCTTTGGCTATTGGAAAACTCTTAGTCTATAAACACTTTAATGCTGATACTAATGTAGACTACAGACTTGTCTGAGTACTTCCGGTATACTAATCACCATCACCAACACCATCATCATTACCATCACGATTACCACAATCACTATCAACTGCAGACTAGCTGCCGACTTATATTCAAATTCACCACCAGATTTGGACAACAGATTCTGCAGAACAATCCGAGTTAGAAATCTGTTGTCCTCCACATCCAGTTGAATTCAATTCCTGTTGAATCTATGGCAGCAATTGAAACCAAGGAGATTGTGAGATGTCAGGAGATTGTTTTGGGGGTACTTGAATGGATTGTCTCAGTACAGCCCTGGATTCTTATCTTGATTATTGACTTCGATTGATACTTGTCTTGTGCGGATGTTTGAACAGATACTACGGCTGTGTACCATATGTTGAAGTCCAAAGAGTCCTTGTATTCAACAGACTCAATTACAGATTGCGAAGTAGGTGCACCCAAATCCAAAATCCAAAGGGGCGTTGTCTTTAACAGACAGTATCACCGATTACCGTGTCTGTGTGTGCAAGCTGCCTCATCTTCCTAGACAATATCTCAGATAATATATCTGAGCATTTAAATTTGGAATCCTATTGGCACTTCTCTGTAACAGATGCTACTACAGATTACTATATCTGTGTACCCAACTTACCTTGTCCTCCCAGACTATGTCTCATATACTATGTCTGAGCACCCAACTCAGGAATCCTAAGGGTCTGTGTATTTAGTAGACACTATCACAGATTACTATGTCTGTGCACACAAAGTCATTTCATCTTCCCAGACAATTTCCCAGATACTACATCGGAGCACTGAAGTTGCTAAATTCTTTTCTATTCAGACAATTCCCATATGCTATGTAAGGCAACTCTCAAAAGTTATTATTCCTCAATTGATCTGAAATGATATTATATATACAAAACATATTTATAATTGTAATAACAATAATAATAAGCTATCATAAAAACTCAATAATATGTTGGATACTTCTTTAGCTAGTAAGTTCTGACTGTTAGCTGCTGTAGCTCAGTTCTTCTGATTGCTAGAACAATGTAATCTGTTTATAGTTGGGTCTTCAAGAAGATACTCTCTTACTTTGTTTTTCCACTATGACCCAAAGTTTGCTGGATAGCTTATTTCTAAAGGAAAATGGTGGTTCAAGAAAATCCCTCATTGTTGTAGCCACATGTTTCCAACAGGTTATCATGTTTATGCATATGCGGTGTTAAAGAATTACTCTCCTGACATGGGCCTTCATCTGCACAATATCAAATGCAAAAATTGGGAGATTATAACTTCAACTTCAACATCTTGTGTTCATTTGTACTATCATTGGAAGATCTGCTAGCATATAGCCTAACAATGATTATCGCAATTATATTAATTTGTCATCAATAGTTTAATCTAGTGGCGATTCTATCATGGATATGATCCCCCACTAACTGATACTCTACTAATATAGATTAAGACACACATGTAATATTGCGATACATACTATCTCAACTCAATGACAAGGTTTCCTACTTGCTTCTTACCTTCAGCCAATACCATTTATCCCTCAGACAATTGCATGCTAAGGCTTCAATGTTTTAAATACCAGAGAGTTCAGTGAAGTAATTGCATTCCTGAGGAGATAGCCCCATTGATTCTGCTTACTAGAATTGTATGACATCTTCTTCACATGTCATTCTGTGTAATCACAACTTAATTGTATGAATCCCACTAGATTAAATACTGTAGGTGTTGTTGAAACATATATGCACCACTGATGTCTCATAAATTCAGACATCCTGGCTATAGCAACCTGATTGCATCAGTATATTTGAATCTACAAGCTGCTATATGGGCTGACACTAATGAATTGACATCTGTCTCAAGTGAAATCCCGCTAAGAATCATGTGATTGTTCTATAGAGTGATGTTGTGAATAGGTGTTATGCATTGGTCATCAGGTGACTTGCAAAGTATCAGCATTGCAATCCACTATGTACCACTACCGTGGCTATAAGAGAACTTCTAACAGAGATCTTGTCATGGTGGTCTCCCATGAGTTATGTTTCAAACTCTATGATTGACTGATGTGATCATTTTTGATACCATACACTGCATGGCCCATACCACACCACCTGTGACCCACCCACTGCCTCCGAACACCTGCCACCTACCACCAGTCACTCACGATATGCTGACCAACCAACAGTGCCTTTGACAGACTGTGTATCTCATGTGTTACAGTGCTTGATATGTGAAACTTAATATATCTTAGGATCCAGTGAAGATGAACCTAAATCAAAGTATATAGTCAAGTGAGATTTGGAGTGTCTGGCATCTTGAGAGTATTATTAGGAGCATAGAGCCAAGTAGGTTGGGAGTGTGCTGTAGAGTGCAACTGGGTACATACTTGAGAGCGTACTCAGGAGTATAAATGAAAGCAGACCTGGGTGTGTACTTCAGAGTGACTCAGAGATGTATATTGGTAAATACTCAAAAATGTTCTTCAGAGAGCCTTGTAAGATTGCTTGTGAACATACAGGCAAGCTGGAGGGGAGTGTTCAATTCTGTGCATGGCGGAACCTGGTTGAAAGCATTGTTGTAAGTATACTTCAGGGTGTAATGCAAGGTATACTTCAGAGTATTTTCCAAGGTGCACTTGCTAATATACTTGAATTTGTACATAGGAGAGTCTGCAGTGTTTAAAAAGGTGCATACCATCAAGTAGGCTGGAAGTGTGCCATCAATTGCACCAGGCAGTGAATTTGTCAGCATGCACAAAGAGCATGCACAAGAGCATGCTTGAGAGTATATCTGGGGATGTAATTTCCAGCAAAATCAGAGTGTTATTTGGGAACATACATGATCATGTACATACATCAGCAACAACCCTTGTTTCCGTCAGAAACACCCGGGTGTTCCAGAATCGCTCTGCGGGCTCTAATAGAACCTTGTACCCTCTGACTGAGAATTACACGCTTCCCGTCGCCCAGGCTCACTGGTAGTGTTAGCAACGGTTCCAGACCGTCACTTCGGGTCCGGGTCCGGGTCAGAACCGAACCGTTGCCAAATTGGCGGTCTGGGTTGTCAACACACCTGAACTGTCAATTCGGGTACGGTTCGATACAAATAATTAGTCTGGATTGGGCGGGTTGTCAGCGGGTCGCCCAGCAGGTCCATCTGTAGATTTATATAATATTCTTGTTTTTGCAGTTGGATAATTGAACATTATTAAAATCAGGTATTTGACAGCCAATGATCTCTTTTTGGATGTTTTGCAATCTGCGACATTGATTATTTTGGAATACGTGTTTTGCCTTCTACCCGTTGCATTTTTGGCTAGAGAGGTAGTCGATAGTTCTGTTATGGGCGCACCTATGCGCAGAAAGCCTCGATTATCCAATCTGCAAGATCAAATATTGTTGACCCTCCGTTTATGCTCAGTTTCATGATGGGGTAACGTATGTGTCATGCGTTATTTCAATTGAAAAGGCTACCACGACTTCGTCTATGAATTGTTACCACATTGTTACACTTAGATTACCCAAGATCCAGCACCAATAATCCTTGACACTCCATTGACGCTCATTTTCAGGATGGGACAATACCTCATTTATGAATGGCTGCAACCAAACGTCACTTTGTTTTGCCAAGGAAGGCTACCATTACATCGGTTATGAATAGCAGTGACCAGGTCACTCTTCAATTACCGTACTTACAAGACTAAAAATTGTTGACGCTCCGTTGACGCTCATTTTCAGGATCGGGCAGGGAGTCTGATACTATCATTTTTGATTTGGAAGGCAGCCAATACTTCGTTTATGAATGGCTGCAACCAATCGGCACTTAGGTTACCCAAGATGCACAGCCAAGAATCGTTGACGCTCCATTGAAGCTCATTTTCAGAATGGGGCAGTGATCGTGTGCGTTAATCTTTTGCCAAGAAAGGCCGCCAGTATCCTCGTTATGGATAGTTCCAACCACGTCACCATTCAATTACTGTACTTACAAGTCTGAAAATCGTTGACGCTCCATTGACGCTCATTTCCACAATGGGGCAGGGAGCCTGATACTCTTATTTTTGATTTGGAAGGCAGCCAATACTTCGTTTATGAATGGCTGCAACCAATCAGCACTTAGGTTACCCAAGATGCACAGCCAAAAATTGTTGACGCTCCGTTGAAGCTCATTTTCAGAATGGGGCAGTGATCGTGTGCTTTACGCTTTTGCCAAGAAAGGCCGCCAGTATGCTCGTTATGGATAGTTCCGACCACGTCACCATTCATTCACCATACTTACAAGTCTGAAAATTGTTGACGCTCCGTTGACGCTCATTTTCAGGATGGGGCAGGGAGCATGATACTATTATTTTTGATTTGGAAGGCAGCAAATACTTCGTTTATGAATGGCTGCAACCAACCGGCACTTAGGTTACCCAAGATGCACAGCCAACAATCGTTGACGCTCCGTTGAAGCTCATTTTCAGAAGGGGGCAGTGATCTTGTCGTTTACTCTTGTGCCAAAAAAGGCCGTCAGTAAGGATGGTATGGACAGTTCCGACCACGTCACCATTCAATTACCGTACTTACAAGACTGAAAATCATTGACGCTCCGTTGACGCTCATTTTAACGTATAGTGAAATCAAGATCTGCTGCCCTTAATAATTGCAATCTTAAATATTTGAACTTTGTGGATGCCTTTCAGAATGATTAGGACTTGGCTCTATGGCAAAGCCGAGCCCAGTAATAATCCAGCAGTGGTCGCTCTCATCCGGTTAAAATTTATATGTTATGCCAAATGATGCATATTGCCTGCGACAGGTTAGTTTGTAAACGAATATTCTCTCGCGACTGGTCAACATTCTTCCATAATAATTCTCAAAATAAAATTCGTCGTCAAACTACGTAATGAACCTGGTGATAATACATTGACGCATTCTGTCATACTTTTTCTTGATCCCCTTATTCCTCCTCGTTTCCAATATATTGACCGTCACTAACGCCTTTTCAACTTTCTTCTTTAATTGTCGTATAGGCCGAATCAGTCCAGGAACATTCGGTGCCGCACTCACATTCCGCACCTCCAGAGTTTCTGAAACCTCACTGCCATTGTCCAGTTCCATATCTGATTCATTGTCCGCCTCCCAGTCATCTTCGCTGTCGTTTGGAGTATCCAAGTCCCCATTCCAGTTAAGCCAATTTTGGGTGTCTGAAATGCTTTCAGGTGAGCTATCCTCATCACTTTCGGCAGGATGGCGGTCGATTCATTTGATTCGGCGGACATTCAATACTTGAGTTTGTCCTCCAGGGAGGTCATTTGCAGACAAAGCTGGTGGCACAGGTGATTTTTCCGATAATTTAAATGCAGCCGCACCATCATTGTGAAAGTTTGACCAGGATGCTTTGACGATCTCTTCGGTATCTGAAATGTAACCTACGGCAGTCATCTGTTTGTTTTGAGCACGAGATTCCTTCTGTGTAGCTCGTAGGGTATGGCTACCCTGCCACATCTCCACAAAGTCGTGGACCTTGGCCATTCTGTGCAACTTCTTTTCCTCCGCCTCTCACTTGATCTCCATGTCGTTATCAGTGCTGTCAAGATCCAGTAATGGGTCGTCGCCAGCCAGTAATCCGCTATTGGCTCGAGCAAACTGCCTTACTACCACTTTTTCGCGAAGAGTCTCGCCAGTGGTTATCGAATGCCTCCACCCTATCACATCCCGCCCAAGGGAAAAACCGGCCTCCACTCCGACACCGTAAGGTATGCTAGAGAATATGTCACGTGCCACATTGGAGAGATCGGCGTAGTTTGAGTGCGTTTCTTCTTGCTGCCGCCACCAGTCGGTGATATCCGGTATTCAAAATGTATTACTAATCTCCATTGGGTCGGAGCGGTAATCATTAAGATTCGGATTAACTTGCCCCCAGTTCTGTGGTAGTTCAGGAGGTGAATTCAAATAGAGCATCGCGGCTGTCAATAAACGTGCTGCACGATAGCTTCATCCGGGTGTCGTTTCGGCCACATTGGTACCCATTAAGTATTTGTCGTCATCTCTGGACAAATCGTATGGATCATAAGATGATTGACCAGATCTAGAAGTGATTTCGAAGGAGCTGAGATTGTTGTTCAGTGTGTTATCAGACTAAATGACCGGCAATCGTCTATGTTTCGCGCAGCATTAGTTCTCCACATACTTCAGAAAGGGCTCCTGGTATTGGGTAGTATAAGAAGTCGCATCTTCAGGATTGATATCCATGCCCTTGTCCCACTTCCTAAACGACCGCAACTTCCGGAAAGGAACAAGGATATGTGCCGTAATGAGGAGCATACCAGTCGTTGAAGTGACTTCAGTATAGTATTTAGATAAATTTTGCTGTGCACACTTCACAGCAAAGAATAAGTCTTCCTTCCATTGTGTCTTTTTCTTGGTCAAAGCTCGCATCACGCCATCCATGTGGTCAAACATGTCACTGTAGACAGTGATGACGTGATGCAGAGTAACGGTATGCCGTTTCGACATCCAAAGGGTCCAGTACTGGAATGGCCATAAAAACTCCATCACCTACTGGACAATAGTCCACTCATCCTGAGTCGTGAAGAGGGGCCGGTAGTCGCTATACTTTGGGTTTTTAAGCCACTCCCGGGTGAATTCACGCAATCAGTAGGCGCGCTCGAGGAACTCCAGTGTCGAGTTCCAACATGTCTTCACATCCATGATGCGTAGTACTGCGATCCGGAATTTGGCTTTTTGACAGTCAATAACCTCGTTTCGACGTCCAGGTGTCAGCATAATCAATACAGCAAGCATTCTCTGCTATATGAAGGTCGGTTTCAGCACTTTCATAATATGTTGAAATACGTACTTTCTCACTTATCTTCGCTAAACCTGGTCTCATGGCCGACACCTTGTTGAATCTAGCATTTCCCTCTTTTCGAAGTCTTTCACTCTTCCCAATGTCTGTGCTTTCATTCTCTCCAAATTGCTGATCGTGCTCATGGGCTTCCCAAGACTTGGTGCGGCCTGTTAC
>Ga0307512_10001510_pt1 | contig 32739 bp, 27 predicted proteins | sample 14_EM_MG_FD_200267 | JGI IMG/M metagenome (GOLD analysis project Ga0307512, IMG submission 200267) | Populus trichocarpa ectomycorrhiza microbial communities from riparian zone in the Pacific Northwest, United States - 14_EM | ecosystem: Host-associated > Plants > Roots > Unclassified | place... | reverse complement strand
AGATCATTCATATACGCAAAAGAGGATGAAGATGACGACTCAATCGCCGACGCGGAATGTTTGCTTCAGGGACTACTTGCAAATCATACTAGAGTAGAGAAAGGTGATACTGAAGAGTATCAACAGCAGCGCTTCGAGGAGGGCAAGAAAACTACGCTCGAAATTCTCTATCACGAAGCTGAAAGCAGTGGTCATCTCAAAGAACAATTCTCCTACGCTCAAAATTTAATGCACTTTCAGTACAAAACTGAACTGAAGTCAAATAACAATCCCACGGGCGAGCCTTGGCTGTCACGGGCTAGGCAAGTACTTCAGAGAATGTCAGCCGATAATATTTCTTCTCAACAGGAGTTATTACTGGATTTCACTTTAGCGCACGCCAAATTTGACTTCGGGGACTTCAAGGGAGCGATTGAGGGGTTTGATTCGATAATTGGAGGATGCATTACCGTCCAAGAACCGCTCAAAGCTCACACTTTATTTTCGAGAGGTAGAGCATATTTGGAAGAATACAGAGCCACAAATGACACAAACCTGTGGAAACTATCGGAGTCATCGCTTCTGGAAGCTTCCGAGACTTCGGGTCGACTGGGCAACATGGATGAGGTTGCCTGCTGCGAATCGGTACTCGCATACCTCTGGTACGCAAGGTCGAGGGAAGATACTGGGGCCATGATTACTGCTTTGGAGCATGTGACTAAGGCTGATAAACTTTGGTCTAAAGAAGTGAAGAACAACGGTGGTCTTCCCGGCCTGCCAGGGCTTATGAGCCGGTATTTAATACAATCTAGGAGTCGGTTGGAACCTTACGACATACCCGGCTTGGCATTCAAAATTTGTTTCAGAATTTCCGCATTTGAGGAGGCCTGGGTTTGGGCGGAGAGATTGAAAGCACGGGCTTTTGACAATTCTCTTCGCTCCGCTGGTATTACCACTAATGTGAACCAAATTGATATCCCGACTCATCCTTGCCCCGACGAAATGCAAATCAACGATGTGGATCGGAATTCCATATTTGTCCATTGGGTGACATCGGGCGACATCGTTTATCTGTTAACTCGTCGTCACGGCCAAAACGCTTTCATGTTTCTTTTGGACATCAAGCTTTCAACCGTCAGTGATTGGTATTCCTCGCTGTGCGACTCTAAGGATGACCTTTCGGATCCGGACGACGCAGAGGAAACACTTGCGGAACTGGTAGAGCTCTGCCGGCCTTTGTCCCTTTCGGAGGTTTCAAGCCCTGGGGAGTTGTTGGTGCTTTGTCCTACCAGGATACTCTTCAAAATTCCTCTCCACGCACTGCCAGTTGATGGGGTACCACTGATTGAGCGAAACCCAGTTGTATATGCATATGCCTCTCCTCTCCTTCAAAGACAATCCTATACTGCAGATATCACCAATCCAGAAAAGCAGGTCAATTCGTTTGGGAATCCAACTGGGAACACACCCGGAGGAGAATCGGCGGCGAAATTGATCCAACAAACTCTTGGTGGAGAGGTTTTTACCAACGCTGCCGCAAGAAAAGAAGCCTATATGAACCTCTGCACAGAGTCGCGAGTGTTGCACTACCACGGTCATATCTTGGTTGCGTCACACGAACTCAGCAATGCGATGATATTTCATGATGAGGAGCTAACTGCGCGAGAGGTTTTTGGTATGGATCTGAAGAACTATTCACCGCTGGTATGCCTAATTGGCTGTGGATCGGGTGTGGAGCGTATAGACGTAGGAGATGAACCCCTCGGCTTTATATCGGGATATCTTTATGCCGGTGCTTCAGCGGTTATCGCAACCCTTTGGCCAATAAACGATATACTCTCGGGCGAAGCGTTCTCCAGAGCCTTCTATAGCAGTTTTTTGAGGGAGTCCCGAAATTCGGGTGGTCAGGTCAATCTGGCAGGGCTCTTGCAAGAAGCGGTACGGGAAATTCGAGTCAAGCCCGAGACGAGAGCACCCTACTTCTGGGCACCATTCGTGTTGCATGGGGCGTGGAATTTCTGCTTGTGTACGTGACTCTCGGTGACTAGATTGGGAGACTTGAATGTTTGGTACCAGTTGTTGAAATTATAATGTATTCGGCCGCTCGCGGCCATGACACACAAGGTACATAACTAGAAGTTTCCCCGCGGAAATCCTTCGAGTTCAAGTTGTGGCTTCCTTACTCACTACTATTACATAATGGAAGGTACTACAGATGTCTTCACTTTGAACACTACGGCCTCTAAACCCGTTCGCCTCCCTTCTAGTGAAATGGGTCAAAAAAACAAAGGTACACTCATTAAACCATCCCTCAACTCCACACTTTACTTGCAACCGCCACCGCAGCCCAGTTTTAACGCCCGACAAAGGTTGTCGCAACTCATGCATATCGAAACATCATGAGTCGTTTTCCATAGTTGTCTCCGCTCAAGTCCAGGGAGCAGTTTCATTAAAGTTATCGCAGTGGAAATCCCCAACTAGCCTTGAAGCTAGTACTCCTTCGCAATAGCTCTCCGTTTGGTTATATCAGTCTAAGAAGTAGAAGTTGTATGCGTGTATTGCTCGAGTCTGTCCGTTGATGTATTATACCAAGCTGATGAGGGTGGTGAAGGGATCCAAACAGTTTCGGGGCTCAAAGCCGTGGTCCATTCTAGGGCAGAATTTCGTTGATTAGAACGTCTGGGGCGGGATTTTGCTCCACTAGGACCCCATACAGGTACCTATAGGTGACCAGCACCTCCCGGGAGTTGGCATCCGGTGGTGGTATCAGTGGTAGGCCCAAAAGATAGCCAGATTTTAGTGGGCGGCTTGACGCTAGTAGCCGTCAGCCTTGAAACTAGCATGGGAGGGGCATAAAACTGGCCGGAGTGTCAGTGGTGGGCCTGAAAACAAATCATACTATAAAATAACATGATTTCCACCGTTTCCCACCTGGATACCATAGAGACTATTGAGTCCTGTAGGTATATAGTCTAAGAAATTTACCCTAGTCTCAAATGGTCTAGAATTCTCTGCCCAGAAAATCATAGTCTAGTCTTGGGCGTAGTGTTGCCTGGAAGGGACGGACTATTCGGATGCTTGGAGTGGTGTAGAGTCATAAAATCCCGAGTCGGCACATTCCCAAGAGAGCAGGCACACACGACCAAACTCATGAAGCCAATGTACGACCGTATGTATTCCAAATTAGCCCCAATAAACTGTGAGAATGAAGTTGATTCGGGAGTACATCATGGACTTTCACCAGACCCACACCTTGTAAGATTGAACCAGTGTTCCGTCCGTGGGTATCTGAACGCCCCCCCGACTGAGTAAAAGAAATAGTAGTACATAACAACATTGAGAAGCGTATGAAAGACAAAGATGCGATCAGACCAGACTAACTGACTTAACGGTTCAAGTTTTATGCGTAAATAAAGAACACTGCTAGGGATAAAATAATACAGGTAGAAGAGACCGATATGGATAAAGCAAAACCTTTCTATTATCAATGGCCAGACAAAGGTGAACCCCATTAACAAATAAGTGATAAACTCGATGAATAAAATATATTTAGGGATTAAAAGAGCTCGATACCATCTGGATATAAACATTTGACAGTGCATACGCAGAGACTCCGAGCCTAAATCGTTACAGAGGAAGAGCAGTCCTATAGGGATGTAAACACCTGTCGATACCGGAAGCACAGAGAAAAACACTCCTGCTACAAACGGAAGACCAAGGGATATGGCAACAATAAAATAATAGAGTGCAGCGGGTCCAGGAATATAATACTTCCTAAGAGTCACTAAACGATGACCAGGTTCCACCACTTCTATCACCATCCCAACAAAGGCAACCGGGATCACCCACCAACAGTAAGTGAACATGGTACATGTCAATTTGGTCCCGGAAATAACTAAGCACACGTCCTGGGCCCACGCCTTCGCCACATGGAATATCGCATGGGGGGCTGACATCCGATACCAAAGAATCAGGCACCAACAAGGCATCGAGCAGGCTTGGGTCGCCTGAACTAAGCGTAGGAGGACTAGTTGCGTGGCGCTAGGCGTTGTTTGTAGCATCGTGACAGTCTCAAGAACAGATGCCGGATATGAAATTTGTGGAGTAACAATTGGCTTTTCAGGGTGTTTCGCGCTGACTGTGGAGGGTGAGCCCATCCATATTGAGATCTCATTAAGCAACCAGGATTGCACGTAGGCTGCTCCGATTGCAGTTTCGACCGGAACTCCTCCCATCCCGCAAAGCTTGATGAACTGCCAAAGAGCTGGAATTGCAAGCAAAAGTCGAAGCCAGGTGTTGCTTTCTGCTTCGTGTACGATTGACCATATTCGTATCGGCGGGTCCGCGCCATTCGATGTTGGTTTGGGTGATGACTGTGGCAGCTGAAGATGATCTATTTCCCCTGTTAGCACAAGCAGTCGCTGTCTGAAGATGAATGGTCTTACCGGTATCTTGCTCGCAGTACCTGAAAGCTGCAATGCACTGTGCAACCTCCCGAACGCCCTTGCCCAGCCACAATAGTGACGCAAAAAGGTCTATAAGGAGAATTGAATCGAGTATGCAGATAATTGGCGATATGCGTAGGCTTCGAGAATCTTTGCTGCCATTTGCAAGAAACCGCGCCGATGGCTGTGACACACCTAACATCGCCAGAGCTAGAAGCGCGAAGAGGCATGATCTCGGGGACACGGTGGTATTCGGTATATTATTCTCTTCCGAAACCGGTATATTCACAGCTAAAGTATGAGTAGCCGCATTTGACTCGGCCCTGATGGTCGGGGAAGGTTGAATTCCTTGGCTCCGAGGAACACCAGCAAAGACGGCGCTCACGAAAAGACCCGACAGCAGAAGCTGCGCTAGCAATTTTCTCAAAGCTGCACGACTCGGGCGGTGGTTGAAAGCAGATACCATTGGTGAGGACAAGTGGTGACGGATAACTTCGCTGCTGCGGAGCGATAGATACTAATCGCATGAAGTGTCTTGTTCCAACCCCCTTGTTTTGAGTACACTCAGCCGCACCACGGTATCGTGAGTATCTACATCACCGGTCCCATCCTGACATATTTATATGCATTATTTTTCCAGTGGAATCTACAAATCGATAGAATGGTATTGTTCAATCTATCGATTCAGGAGCTCAGAGGTAGAGTAGAAGCGAGTCAAAACCTACGGATTAGGGTTTCTACGCAAATGACATGCCCAGTGCACTAGTGATACTTCAGGTGAATCCACAAATACTTACTCTGCCTTGCTTTAGCTTAGCGGCCCCGAATTATGAAACCTTCCCGGGAACCGAGGTATTGTAGGCAGGAGGTGTACTAGTGAGAGGTATTCAGTTCTGTTCAAGTTTTTTGCGATGTTTGTCCCATTTATGTCGTGACGTCGCCCAATTGGTTTATGTACACATGGCAAGGCATTTTGGAATATCATTGAAGCGCATACCAATACTTAGAAATTGAAACAAATTAACCGCAAATGGACTATAATATCGTACTAACTAGTAGCTAAGCAACAGAAACGCAGCCATCTCATCAGAAACCTTGATCTGCCAATACGAAGAGTGTAAAAGCAAATACTGCCACTGCTCACTAGTTCAGGTAAGCAGACCATCGATGGCTATATATAGTCCAGTCTTGAAAAGAATAAGTTGTCCAGGTGTTGATAAGTTGGTGTTTGGACTGAGGTTGTTTAAAGCAATGGTTCTTTCCTCCATTGCAATGACAAACCCCCAAATTGAGGCTAGAATAAGCAGTCTGACCTATGTAAGGATTAGAAGTTCGTTAATCCGTGGTAAGAATCTCTTGATCGTACTGTTGGTTTCGGAATCGGCATCGCCTATAGCTGTGATACCCCAATATGTTTTGTATGCCTGTTTCATCATGACCGAAAGACTGTATAGCATGAAGAGACCAATAAGGGCAGCAGTGACCGTGAGCACAAGACCGAGAATCCTATACCATCCATCGATGCGAACTTCAGCGAATACCCAGGCTACTCCAAAGGTTCCAAGGGTCGGTGCTGTTTGTGACCCAACAAATAAAACCAAAGGCTGAAGCCATGTTGAATGAATACAAGGATGAAGATAGTGAAGTACGCGAACCCTTTCCCGTCCGTGTTGCCGTCCGCTGAACAGGCCCCAGCCGGCATCGTAATAACCGACTCCAAAAGTAGAATCAGGACCTCTGCTGGTGATATCGCATTTAGGACGATAAGTTGCACAACGCAGGTTGTCAGGACGGCCGCCATCACAGATGCCGCAAGTTTGACACCGCCATTTCCTGGCCTGTGTGCGAGCAGGTAAAGGAAAAATCCGAACGAATGAAGGTACAGGCCCACTCGAAGACCAAGGCCGTAGAGACTTCCTGATTCTTCCGAGTTACCTGCATCAAAAGTCAGGAGGGTAACATCTATTTCTCCAGTCAGCTGAAAATCCAACTGCAAGCTTATTGAATTGGCTCCTAGTTGTATCAGTGTGTCGTAGGTGTGCAATTTGTACAAACCTTTCTCGGAAGTAACCAGCGAGCTATTCTCACCCGCGAGAGGATAAAAACAACTTAGTTCTAAACAACAGGATACGGGAAGGGGGTAGAAGATAGTGTGCACTGACTTCATGATGGTAACTGGGCGCTGATCGCGAACGATTTCGAACTTTGAAACTTAATTGAATGGTCTGGCAAGATTGTAGAAAGCCTTTACTACAAGTACCATAATAAAAAGGTAATGACGGGGTCATTAACACTCCACAGAAATTGTGCTAAAGTTTGGTTGACACTATCGGCAACTAGAGTGGACCTATTGCAATTGCGCACACCGCTAGATGTGTTCATACCTGGTTCGACAAACTCTTTCCGGAGTTAGGATTAATTGAGTCATCGCTATCGCGTTGGTAACGCTGACGGATGGTAACATGTCACTTCGCGGCAACGGGGCGGTAGAGGTATGGAGTGATCGTGCCTACAACCTTTCGAAGCTATCACCTCATAGATGTAGTCTTCTACATACCTGAGAGGTAGACGAATGCACGATTTTACCGTGCAGCAGAAAATCAATCCATACATCAAATAATAGGCATCTTCCATAACTCTATCAGTTCAAGAATGTTGAAGAATGGAAATGAATTAAAATCTCTGGATTAAGGGTTCGTTTCAGTGGCATCTTCGAATGATAGTTTGCCGATGCTCTGCTTAGCGCCCCCAGATCAGGATTTTTCGGGCACTGATGAAGCTAGCCTAAAACAGTAGTTCTGAGATATATTTTCTCCATCATCTGATTCAAACGTTTTGATCGATGTCACCACTGCTAAGGACCTCACAGCTCTCTCTACGGTAAAACACCACACTTTTACATCACGTCTACCATACATCAACCACACGAAACCCACACGAAAACCACATGAAAGTTACACTAAACTTCACGAAAACCACACAACAATCCTACGCTGATCATCCGATAATCTCACGTCACTGCCATATCATTTAAACTACACTATTCGTCCACGAGGGTGAAGTAAGGGCCGAGTAGGTACGTTGAAGTCTATATATCTAAGCTTTTCAATTGAACCTCCTCTCCACACTCGCAAGCTTCATACCCTAGATCCTGGCTGGACACCTGGAAACAACCTTGAACCCTGCTTCCCGTTTTGCTAGCGCTTAGCCGTACTTTGCCCCGCTTCCCCACACTTATAGGCGTTCACCACGCACGAGAGAATCAGCGCCTGATCGTGACACTATTTCGGAGATAAAGCTACCGATATCCGTCAATAATGGCCGACGAACCTGCGAGAAATGCTACTGTTTTCGAGCGAGAAACCGGAGGAGCAGATACTCCGCCTGATCTGGGAGCGGGGAGAGCCACCGAAGCTAAAGTATCGACCACCCCCGGACTAGTCGACAAAGTACCTAGAGACGATACCTCCTTTGTCCGAGAAGCAATTGAGAATTCTATGGATAGGTACAAAGCGCGAATTAACGACGAAGTCAACAAGAAGGTAATTATTGCGATTGCCCTTTTACGAGCCTGACGGTCCTCATGTTAACTCATGACAGATCTGGGAAAACCCAGAGGTCGCATGGCACGAGAAGAAAGCCCACGACGCTATCTGTGACTTCTTCGATACCTTGGGAGAAGATTACAAAGTCGAGCGCTCCGCCTACGACATCGAGACCTGTATGACGGTAGACGCAGGCACTGGATCCGGAAGACTTGTGATCTTCAACGCCGAGTACGATGCGCTCCCTAGAATGGGCCCTAACGGCCTCCCCGCTCACGCCTGCGGTCACAACCTCATCACATCCGCTTCCGTCGCCGCGTTTATCGCCGCTTCGGAGATATTGAAAGCTTTCAAGGGTGAAGGGAGGCTTCGGCTTCTTGGGACACCGGCGGAAGAGAGCGGCGGTGGGAAAGTTAGATTGATCGGGAGGGGAGCATATGACCACGTTGATGCTTGTCTTATGGTCCACCCTGGGCCCAAATTTGAGGGAAACCCTAAAGTGAAGGCGGTTTCGGTGACTACAAGTCTAGCATCACAGAGAGTATCGGTTGCATTCCAGGGAAAGTCATCACACGCTGGATTTGCTCCCTGGGAAGGAAAGAACGCATTGGATGCATTAGTGACATCATATGTCAACATCTCTACGCTCAGGCAACAATTGAAACCGACAACTAGGGTGTGCGGGATCATAACGGAAGGTGGGAAGGCGCCAAATGTGATTCCCGATCATACCAGCGCAGAATTCAGTATTCGCGCGGCTCACAGGGATGAGCTCCGCGTGCTCTGTGATAAAATGGAACGCTGTTTTGATGCCGGCGCGGCGGCGGCAGACTGCGACGTGGAATCGAAACCGTTGGTGGCCTTTACTGATTCTTGAAAAGCTGAATGTGCTGACGGAGAATCATATAGACACGGCCCCTATCTTGATACCCGTGCGAACCGTACGCTTTGCGCGCTTTTCACCCAACATATGAACGATTTTGGCAGTCTTGTTATAAATGAACTCCCTGCGTTTTCAGATAATGCTGGGGCGTCCACGGACCAAGGTAAAGCAACATCGAATACTTATATCTTATCCATTTATAACCTAACCTCATACAGGAAACGTATCTTATGTTTGTCCCGCAATACAGCCGGTCTTTACTATTAATGCGAAGGAAGGAGTTGTGAATCACAATCCGGGTTTTACGGAAGCTGCAGGCACCGCTGATGCTTTTGAGCGAGCGATGGGATGCGGAAAGGGCCTGGCGGCAGTAGCCTATGAATTCCTGACGAACGACGGTGTAGCTGAAAAAGTGCGGAAGGAATTTGAAATGGATGTGGGGGCAAAGGTGAAGGATCTTGTGCGGAAGTCTGGCCACGAATCTACCGACAACACTTTGAAGGAGCTTGCGAGAGTGTCTGGGTATATGCTTGAGGAAGATTTTTCGCCTTTAGCAGCGGTGAGGATATTAGCTAAGCTGATAGCGCTTGATATTCCCCTGTATTCAGCATAGCAAATCAAAATTTCCTGTAGTAAACAAATCTCTTAATTGGATGTTTCTCCCACAGATTTCGTAAGACGTCAAATCAGCATACCACCAATTAAGTCGGGGAGGTAGGTCTATAAATCATTAGATTGGTATCTTTACAGTAGTTCTATTATTCGAAGTACAGAACAGAGCGTGGTATGTAGCTTGTTAAGATCTGTGAGATTAGGGTTTTGGATGTTGAAATACTGATTTCTAGAGAAGCTTGTATATTCTAAACTACAGGAGTTCGTGTGATCTTATATACGGCGTTCAGAGTACGCCTTGTACGCATGCATGCGCACTCAGCTGGCATCTCCAGCTGAGCCTGGAACGACCATCATCATGAGATCATGATCCCCATCAGCCCATCAGAAGCCCATAAGCCGTACGTACGGGAGGCGATCCATATATGCAACATTGGACTTGAATAGCCTTGCGAGTGATACTTCATATAAGCACACAATCTATAACTTACTCTAGCTATAGATTTCATGCTCCCTAATCGTACAGCGTGTAACATCAATTTGTGCCACATTGTGACTGATCAGGCCATAGTTTATGAATACATATACGTCCCATTACGGGCCACGAGATTTCATTTCTCCTTTATTGGTTGTGAGAAGTGGTAGGGAAAGAGGAAAGAGGAAAATGTATGTCATGGCCGCAAGCGGCCGAATACAATACGATTATCAACAAATAAATACACGTACACATGTGCTTTTTAGAGTAGCTTCCTAGAATAACTAGCGGAAATCTGATTCCAGTAACTATGATGACAGCTAGCCACTGTTGAATGCAACACGACACTTCTGGACAATGTACCAAAGTAAAACGTTACAGGTCGCGATACCTGGGACCAGCTAAAAGCTAAGTTGTACAAAGTACTACACGGAGCGGCTGCTTTAGCGCGACATCTAATGATGGATGGGGACATAACCTGTCTCGACCAAAAACTACAGTACCGGGGATTCCCGCATGGTCACCCGCTGCAGTACTAGCCCGGCGATAACGTGCTTAAATAGGGCTGAGCGGACGGGAAGCCTTGTATTCACGTTTCTATGACCGTAGTTGGCAAAGGTCCAGTACATAATATTTTGTTGCATAGCAAGCCAACTGTGTCCTCACCTAGCTTCGATAGTAGGACCGCAGAAAGATAGACCTAGACAGGTAGACAGGCGAGTTCAATAAAACGCCTAGCCACAGTTACATGATTGAATAAGGCTGGACGTAACTGGCAGAATGAGATTAGGGAAATGCCAGTGTATCGTTTCGAAGTCTGTCCTACTCCCAACACCCACCAGAACTACGCATGAGGTACTTTATATGATAGTAACACATATGTGTAAGCGCATCTAATTGCTTTTTTGTAGACGTCTCATACGTAGGTGCATTAGCTGAATCTAGCCTACCGGCATATCAGGGATTTCAGGTAGTGTTGCGGGAGGATTGTTAAGAACAAGTACGTTGGGTGACGGGGGAGAGCGGGTATGAACGAGTTTCTTGCTAGTAGCAGTGAAAGTGTGACTTTTCTAATTGGATATCCAGAAAGGCTACACCTACTGACACCAATGAGTATGTCTGTGTTGCCGACATGGAGGACCAGTGGCTACTAATAGTATATATATCTAGAAATGCTACAACTATGATGTCCGGCACTACAACTACTTTAGCAACTACGAGCTATAGATTCTCGACCTTTGTTTTTTAGGGATATCTACGTATACAGATATTTTACGCAAGAAACATCTCAATCTACGGAAGGAGCTGAACGAACGACGGCAGTTGGGATTCCGAGAAGCCCGACTACAAGGTCCTGCCCCTGCCAATTTGGAGTCATTTCATATTACCGCTACTGCTAGCCATCAGAAAAGACACATTGACTTATTCGCCGCCTCGGAAAAAGGATCTAGGCTACTTCACAAATGGTGGATGGCATCGAACTCGAGCTGGGTTAACGATAAGATACCAATCTCGTTGTATGGAGACTCGGTTCAGAGTCCACCCGCACTCGCTTCGTGGCTAGCGATATCTTATAGATGTTCATTATTGCCTGTGAAGCCCTTATTAAAGCCGAGATGAGCGACACTAGAGCTAGCGCGGCGCCCTCATAGGGTTATCAAGCCTGGCTTGGTGACGGCCACCCCAGCGGACTCATCAATTCCACGGCCAAACCCTTGCTTGTACTTTCGCCACTTGCGCCTGTCGCCGTCTCCTGGGCGAAAGGCCGAATGGATGTTTTGTCGTTGGAGCTGACCAAACGTTGTATACTCACTACTATGAAGCTGGGCCGGATTACTGGTTCCCGGGACCGATGACTCGGACTTGTTTGTGGAGTTGGGCGGTGACTGCATGTATTGACCCGTGGCCGTCACTCTGGAGACAGGCTGCATCGACATCTTTATCCGCGGCGGTGAAGGCGAGCTATGGCATCTTTTCCAAGTCAATGACGTGAGCGTCTATGTCCGGCAAGACGCAGATCCAGGCGGAACCAGACGCGATCTCATGGGTCCTTGCCGCTTAGATGTTTTTACATGGACAGCCAAGGGTCGGGGTTTGTTGCATTACATATTTAATAACAATACGTGGATTACAGAAGAGAACTTAAGAGTGATCTCAGTAAGCCGCCAAAATAGTGAGTGATAGCGTAAGTAGCTTCTCGGTGTTTGCGGATTCGAGGTATGGGAACTTGGCGTAGAATGAGAATGAAGCGGAATGGACACCCGGGAGGGTTTTGATGATCTTGGGCGGCCATAAATATATAAGTTCTCCCTCAGTATGTGAATGAGTAGTTGTTTACTATGTGTAAATACTACAAAGGTTTGGGCACGCCATTATGGCCGTGGGGGAGTAGCAGGAAGCGGAGTGGTAGACTCAAAAGCAGAACATTCACGCACTATCTTCATATGCATAGCGTTAGAACTTCAGCCTGCACGTATACTCCATTACTGTACAGCTTTCCAGGTCACCCAAGATATTCTATCCAAGCAGACCTCGCCGTCCCTTCCGGGTTATAATACTCACCGTAATAAATTCCAGCAACAAGGAGTGTGTGGAGCGCGTGTGTGCGATACGACATCACCCTGTCCCAACCCTGTGCCTGCGACCGGCTAAGCATCTGCGGCAGCGCAAAAAAGAGAAACACGCCGACGGCCGGCGCAGCCACATACACACAGAACCAAGCAAAAACACACAGCATAAACACCAGCCCACACCACAAGTCAATCACAATATTCCAGCCCGCAATAAGGAAGATCACAATTACAAACACCGCTACAACTGCAATCTTGACCCAAAAAAAGTAAACAAGAACTACACTAGCCCGAGACACTATCTGACGACCACCACCCGGCACCACAACTGCGCGAATGCTCCAGTACAGCAACGCGATCAAAAAGCCGATTGCGCTCACGTACACGCAATATTTCAAAACGACAAGTCCGAAAATCGCCGTCGCCTTCATGAGAGGCTCTCCCGACACCTTATCCTCAACCCAAACACGATACGTCTCAAAACTCGCCTCCATGGTTCTGAGAATTATTGGGAAGTTGAGCGGCAGCTGGTAGTACTTGAAGAGGCCCCACATGGGCACTAAAAACGCCTGGATCGCTTGTGGCACCGAAGAAATTTCCCAGAGTCCCTGTACTCCAAAACCGCACCATCGAAGATCGTGAGCGGTGTCAGCTAGGCGCTGAGCATCAGCAGTTTCGGCATCCGCGTTGCGATCCCATGATGCCATCCAGATCAGAATCTCGTTGAGCAACCATGACAGTACATATGCCACCCCGGCGGCGCTTTCGAAGGGGTTACCGTGCATTCCCCAGAGCTTGGCAAACTGCAGCATGGTCGGAATTGCGAGTAGTCGTTGCAGCCGAACGTTGTCTCCGATTCCGTCAAGGACCCGATGGAACGTTTGCACGCTCGCCGGCACGTGGGGTACCCCAAAAGGTGTCAATGGAAAGTCATCTACATATTGTTAGTGTTGGCATCTTTAAACTTGATCGAAAAACTTACCATTATCGGAATATCTATAGACCGCTAGACATTGCGCAGCTTCGACTGGATTCAACTCGCGTAGCAGCAACTTTGCATATTGGTCTGCAAGTAGTATAATCTCCAAAGTACAGAACATCGGGGATATGCGTAGATATCGCGAGGTCTTGTCTGAATTCCTGTGTATCCGCCCATTTGGCTGCGACATGCAGATGGAAGCCAAGGCCAAAAGGGTAAAGAAACACGATGCTGCCGAAACAGTTGAATCGGGGGAATCGTACAGCTTGGTAGAGATCGTGGTGTTCTGTGCTAGCGGGATAGCAGTCTCACTGGTGTTCTGCAGATGCAGATTGTTCACTGGGCCTGCAGTGGTACCCTGGCAGGACAGCAGGACCAGAATCGATATCGAGAGATTGGGAAACATAAAGAAAAAACTTTCAGGGGCGTGGAAACAGATCTTTTACGCGTGGGAGCTTGACTTGCACAATCAGCCACACCTCCTATAACGGGAATTGCCGTGCCTTATCCCAATTAGTGTCTCCTAGCCAAGGCGCCGCGAAAGGCTGTGGTCGTTGAATTAACGGAACAGGCTGAACTCAGTGCGCCCATAGTGTCTATAACTCCGCGCTTGCAGATGATCGTCGCCTCGGGCTAGGGCTAACGGTGAGTTCCTACATTGACTACTCCTCCCGCATTGTGCAAGAGCTTAAAGAACGAGTGATGTACAATGAAAGAGATTGACATTATCCACTACCTCCTCCTCTTACTATTACTATTATCTAATTCCTTTAAAGCCCCTTAACTCTATTGCAAGGTCGGCAAGCGTGAGGGCTCGACCATTATCGGCACATGTCCAAGTTCATCTCGAAGCGTATAAATTTCGTTGACATCACCAAAACGCGGAACCTCGAAGCACTGGCCGCCGCAAAGCAGCACACGTTTCCGTCCGCTCCCAGAAAGAAATGGAGCCGTTGATTGCGAAGCTGCAGAAGGCGAATCTGAGGTTATAGGTTGCCACCCTTGCTCGGTAGGTGTTTATCTGACGAAATGTAACGGTGACGGGGACTGACAACGCGGTGGTGGTGATAGCGTCTACACCAGGTACCGCCCTACCCCATGTCTGGGCGTGGGTGTATTGCTAACTCTCCGGAAACGGAAGATACTACAAGTCCACTACCGGCACTCAAGCTGCAGCATGGCTATACACCAGTCGTCAGCATTGCCTCCGCAAACCCTCGGATCACCGTCTCAAAGTTCAAACACGCCTACAACCAACCCTCAGTAATCGCCAAGATCCCTGGGACCACCGGATCCGTCGGTATTTTTCTCTACCCTTCCATCGATCTCTATAACATCGTGCAGTCGTAGTATCCGCGCACTTCGACTCCATCAACGGAGCCAACACCAGCGAGCGTGTCCCGGGTGCCGACGACAATGGCAGCGGCGTTGTAACGATCATGGAAGCCCTCCGGGTGCTTGCTGAGGCGAAATTTAGGCCAGCTGCGGTGTCTCTAGAGTTTCATTTCTACAGCGGCGAGGAGGGTGGGTTGTCGCTGTTATAGAAGACGTAGGCTAACGAGGATACATAGGTGGGTTACTCGGCTCTCAAGACGTTATGAAGTACTACCGCCACAAATGTAGTCGACGTTGTGGCAATGATGAACCAGGGCATGACCGGCTTTGCACCCAACCACGCTATTGTGATCTTCACCGACTATGTTGACAATGGTCTCACTGGGTTCTTAAAAACGCTAGTGCCAGTGTATACGCAGCTACGGTTGCTCACGGATGTTGTGGATACGCCTGCAGTGATCAGTTCGAAACCTTCCAACAAGGGGGACAGTCGCTGATTTTTGGGATAGTTACTCAGCGTATGTGGCGGGGTATCAGGCCGCGGATGAGATCATAAAGGATAGTTCGCCGTATATTCATAGTCCTGAGGATACGGTGGGCACGCTGGATTTCGATCATATCTTGGAGCATGTTAAGATGGGTGGATCAGGAGAATTAGTATGTGTAATTTGAGCTGACATTGAGGTAGTTGACGGTAGGTTTCTTAGTTGAAGCATCGTACTTTTAGTGTACGAGTTTAAGATTGTTCGTCATATGCTATGGGTACATCGGGTAGAGAGTAAGACCACTGAATTGAATCTACGCATACTACAGCTCTTGAGAACAAGCCAGAACCAGCCATTCCAATAGCTATACCATGAAAACTCCACCATTAGACGCGTTTTTGTGGCTAGAGTTGCCACTCATTCCCCGCATTCGGGGTGGCTGTCTCATTTCCCGCGGGAATTGCCAGTTAGCTTAGATCACACGTTTTTTCGCTTGTTTGATCGACGAACATTGTGCAGGCAATCTCCGATGCCTCCCGCCACTAGGAGAGAAAATCCTTGGTTCCTTTGAGGGTACATTGAAACCAATTCAAGTGCAGTGGGCTGTAACGTCTGTTAATCATGCTTTGTTCGCATGCCTATGCTGGACGCCTGGATGCATATGCATTGATGCCCGGAAGATCAATTCGGGAATGCCCTACACTGGGAAATGAATGCAGACACGGTTTATGCTGGTAGCCGCCGCATTACGGCGAAGTTCGTTTTAATCTGAATGAGGGTATTTCCCACTGCGGGGTGTTGTTCCATGGCCGTTTCGGAGTACGGGTCGATCACCAAAGACGTGTACTCTGGTACAATAATTTCCCTTTCAGCCGTGTTAGACTCGATCTAATTACCCGCGATCGGCGAATCATGTGTGACAGCGGAAGTCGCAAAGCTACCGGGAATCATAGCTGTGCTACATTCTCATTGGCCCACACCGACGACATGCATTGTCCGCGCTTAACAAAACCTTCCTCGCGGCGTAGGTCAAAACCGAAATTGTCGGGCTCTGCCGGGAATTTACTGCCCGCGCTATTACGCCATGATTAACCAAGCGCAAAGGATGTCCAATCGGGACAAGCGGATGCGACATTAGGTACTTCCATCTACCCAACCAGCCTGTCGTACTTCCATACCAGCCGGACAATGCTCGCCGTGGATTTGTCACAGTCCAGGAACCGTTTCCAAATCCCCGATACGTACCAATTACATGCCATAAAGCTACCAAAATAATCTACCTATGCTAGCTGTACGTTTGCGGGTTCAATACTAATCGCAATTTCGGGAATGTTTTCGCACGTGGTGATTTCTTGCGCCGCATTTTGGACAAGATTTAACGAATGAACTAGCAGGTGATGTAGTAGTAGAGGGAGAAAGAAGTGGTATAAAGATCTGGTGAGGGTCGAACTCAACCCTCTCTTCTCCACAGGCAGGATCTGGATCCTTCACAATCCTTTACGGCAGCTTTTCCTTTATTTTCTCTTTCCTAGAAAGCTAGACTTTCTTTTCCCACTCCTTTAAGCAGTCATCATGGTCAACCTTCGTTCTTTCCTCCTTGCTGCAACGGCACTCCTTCCCTTTGCCGCAGCTCTACCAACCCACACCGCATCAGATTCTGTCACTATCCAAGCCGGCTCGGTAGTCGCAGACAACTACATCGTCCTCCTCAAGCCCTCCACCACCGAAGAGGAATTCGACGCCCACCAAGTACATTCCCCCCCAAACATCCCCTTCACCACCACTAACACCCGCAGGTATGGGCCACGAACCTCCATCGCCGCCGCCTCTCCCGCCGCGACGACTCAAGTCTTTCCGGTATCAATTTTAAGTGGCACTTCGGAAAGCTGGCAGGGTACTCGGGGGCTTTCGATAACACGACTATTGAGCAGGTACATCTCTCCCACTCCCACCACTCCCCCGCACATGCTCACATCCTTGCAGATCAAAGCCCGCAACGAAGTCGAACTCGTCGAAGAAGACAAAGTCGTCGTCGCCTCCGACATCCAGACGCAGCGAAACGCAACCTGGGGGATCGCACGTGTATCCCAGGGCAAGACCTTCCGCGACTCAACCTATCGCTTCGACTCTTCAGCAGGTCAGGGCGTAACCGTCTACGTCATCGACACCGGCATCAACGCCGCACACGTCGACTTCGAAGGGCGCGCCACATTGGCACATAACGCTGCTGGCGGCTCCGACCAGGACGGACAGGGACACGGTACCCATGTCGCTGGCACAATTGCGGGTAAGACATTCGGGATCGCGAAGAAGGCGGAGATCAAGGCAGTGAAGGTTCTGGGCGATAATGGGCAGGGGACAAATTCAGCGGTTATTGCGGGGGTGGAGTTTGTTGCGCAGGATGCGAAGGGGAAGAAGGGCGGGTCCGTCGCGAATATGAGTCTTGGAGGTGCGTTCTCGCAGGCGGTGAATCGCGCGGTCGAGGCGGCAATTGAGAGCGGGGTTACGTTCTGTGTAGCTGTAAGTCCATCCCCCCCCCTCTACACCCCAGCGAATCTCAGCTAATCAGGTGATAGGCGGGCAACGACGGTGTCGACGCAGCAGGCTCCTCCCCGGCCTCCGTTGAATCTGCGATCACGGTCGGCGCTACAGACCGCACGGATACGCGCGCCTCGTTCTCGAATTTCGGCAGTCTGCTGGATGTGTTTGCGCCGGGGGTGGATATTACGTCGGCATGGATCGGGAGCAAAACGGCACAGAATACGATCTCGGGGACCTCGATGGCGTCGCCGCATGTGGCGGGTTTGGCGGCGTATCTTATCGCGTTGGAGGGACTTAGTGGACCCGATGAGGTGGCGAAGAGAATTAAGGAGTTGGCCGTGGGGGTGGTTTCGGATCCAGGTGCGAGCACGGTGGACTCATTGATTTTTAATGGTGTTGGGGGCGAGGGGAACGGGACTCTGGCGAGGAGGTGGAGCAGGGTGCGTAAATACTAGAGGCAGACGCGGCGTTCTTCCCCCCGGTCAGGGACCTCGGGAACTTAGGAGCGCGGATATTATACATACTACTGAGTGTACATACATAGCTAGGATCTTGTCTTTGGATTGCTGGTCGTATCATACTTTTAGAATTCTGCTTCGTGCTTAGATAGCACATAGAGCAAACAGGTCATACATACTCTAGTCCGAGACAATGTCAGTTCCTATACGTCGGAGTTTTAAGTGGCCGGATACTCATTATAAACGCCTTCGTGACACATCAGAAGTTTGATGACCATGCATCAAAAGTTTGGTGACTGACATCAAAGTTGGATGACTATTCAATAAGCCTAATCTTATCGGAGTCATCTACCCTATCGCCGGCAGGGGTGTCTGCAGACTTGAAAATCCGACATGTACTTAAGTACTTATAGGATTCATCATGGCGCATGCACCACTCGTGTCAACTCGGAAATTCACAGAAATTAGAAGTAGTAGAGTTCTGTGTGGATTCTATCATAGGCCCGCTATGTTATGTTTGAAGGAGTTTGGGAGTAACTTCTTGGATGTATCTAGCTCCATACAGTCTGTACGTGCATGAGCCAGCGTCGTAGCCTGAACGAGTCTTATTCTGGCATGCAATCTCCGCCGCAATCACGTACAGTCGATAATAGAGGAGATATGCACGAGCAAGATATAACTCCAAACCGTCTTACAAAAACTTCCTAACGAGATCACAAGAGGGAATTCGCGGCGTCATTCATTTAGTTATGCATATGATGGCATTAAGAGAAAGAGCTACCGTACTCCACCAACTAATCTAATAATCCTAGATCACAGAATCATGCGACATGCTCTCAGCTGGATTTCTCTGCACCCATCTAAGCTTCTACTTAAGTAACGTGCCAGTTAGGTTCTCCGTTCATCTTTGCTGTATCCGAGGAAGCCTTGGGTGGCGACTCTTTCGGCAATTTCATTTCCCCTACCCACCGTGAAAGCTCCGAACAACTCAACATGCCATCACCGAGGAACCGCACCTTCAACTGATGGGTGATAACGTGGCATCGCTTGCCTTGGTTATAGCAGGTAGTGCATATGTCGAAGTCGTCATATTCGCAGTCACAACAATCTGTAGTTATTTCAATCACAAGTTCGATAGATTCCGGCAGATGTAACTCACGGTGGAAGAACTCGTCCTCTATACTCCTTCGGCAGCAATTACAACTCCATGTTCGTGCTACATTAGCTTTGGTGCCGGGAATGATGTTGCAGGTCAGAGGTTCTCCAATCGGCTTGTCCGTGCCGTCCGGAGATAACAAAAGCCGCACCGGCCTCCCAGGGAGTTCCAGTGTTACATCCAAAGGCGTTCTTCCGAATCGGTCTAGATAGTTCTTGTCTGCCCCGGCGTCTAAGAGCATATTCACTACCCTTTCAGATCCGGCCGCTGCGGATAAACACAACGGTTGCCGCTCAACGCCATCCACGGCGTAAACACTCGCGCCTGACTGCAGTAGTCTTTTGGTGACTTCAAAATCTCCGTAGGCGCAATGTAGCGGCGACCATCCATCGCTTCTCTTTCGGTCGACGTCGGATCCGTACTCAATGAGGACCTCCACCACCTCCGGATGCCCATTGAAGCTGGCTAAATGAAGCGGCGTGTTCTTGGTATCAGTTGTTGGATCTTCGATTGCCCCGCTTTTCAATATCCGTCGCACTACTTCGGTATATCCCGATTGTGCGGCTAAATGTAGAGGTCGGTATCGATCCGTGCCTATGGGATCCGGGTCGGCTTCCTTGGAAAGAAGTGCATCTACCACGCCAGGGTGGTCATAGTCGGCAGCGAGATGTAAGGGTACCCAGCGCTTGTGATCAGCGGCCGTAAGGTCTGCTCCCGCGTCAATCAGTTCTTTGACCGCTTCAGTGTGACCTGAAACGGCACCCCAGTGCAACGGTGTCCGACCGGTACTATCGGTTACCTCGAGCGTTGCCTTCCTCTTTAAAAGCTCTTTGATAACCGAGACATGGCCACCCCCAGCTGCCATGTGCAGTGGTTTAATAGTCCACGTTCCGGTTTCGACGTCACTTCCTTCCGCGGAGAGCAGAGTTTGTACTGCAGCAAGATGTCCTTCGGCGGCCGCTAAATGTACCGGCGTGAATCCCGCCGCATTTACCGCATCAATGTTTGCCTTCGAGTGCAGAAGCGTCTCTATCACTGAATCGAACCCGTGGGATGCAGCCAAGTGTAAAGCCGTAGCACTCTCAACATTGACAGCTTCCACGTTTACTCCTGCGTCAATGAGAATTTGCACCACCGATGCGTGTCCACTATTTGCCGAAAGAATTAGATAGGAGTCTATATCATCGGGACTTTCGTCCGTCTCTCGGTGGAGCAACTGTTTTACTACCAGCTCGTGTCCCTTGGTACAGGCTTTCTTCAACGCAGGAAAGCGGCCGGAAATAACCTCCGCGTCGTTCATATCCATCAATTCCTTCACCACACCGACATGACCGTTTTCGGCAGCAATTTCCAATGCCACGAGCTTATCGATTGTCGAATAAGTTTCCCGGCAGGAAAGGGATGCTACGACTGCAGCAAGACCTAACCTTGAAGCAAGGTACAAGGGATTGTACCATGATTGGTCGTGCCACGAAAGTGGTATGGTGCTTTCTGGCTTCTTTCGTTGTGTCGCTTCAACTCCATTCGTCGTCACTTGAACCGCACCGGTGACATTTGTCGTAGGCTCGTCTTTCATCGGACCCGGTGCGCGGAGAGGATCGTCCAAGAACATGAAAAGTTCGGACCACCAGCGTACTAGTCGGCTGTCTTCGAGAAAGCTTATCACTTTGGAGATCAGGGACCCCGCTTCGGTGTCCTCGGATAATGCATGACGGCAATGCGCAGGCCATTGTTGTGCCGCATATTTCAAAAACTCGTAGCATATTGGTGGAGAAGGTGGGAGATTGATTCGCCCTCGGTCATCGTTGACGTCAGAGTGATACTCTATGAAAGATGCTGCCCCTTGGAATTCGTCCAAAAACATGTACCGAAGGCAAGTCATTGCCATCTCTAAATTCCATTGCCCGGAATTTGCGACGTTAAGGCTATCCGGATCCTTTGTCTGGCGTTGGATAAGGAAGTCCCGAACTGTATGATGGACGAAGTGCACCCTGTCGTTTTCAATATAAATCAATGGACCAAGGGTACGCATGAAAGTGAGATTGATGTCGCGGCCTATGTGCTTCTGTATTGACTCAAGGGAATCGGTTTCGTTATTTAAGGCAAGGGCAACGGCGAGTTGATTCAATGTCAAAGGTTCATTGGCATAGATGAGCCAAGAAAGGGCATTCCGCAACCACTCGTGATCAGAAGATATCTCGAGTTCATGGACCATCCGTTCGTATATGCCTGGTAAAGAAAATTGCTCAGCTGGCAGCTCCAACTCACGCTCAATCAAGGCTGAGGCCGACAGGTGACTTAGCAATTCGTCCAGAGCTAAATTGATCTCCAAATGAGTGATGTCGAAACTACATAACCTTTTCATGAGTTTATCAGCAAGTTTGGTGGGCTTTGTAGACGTCCCAACCAACGGTAGCATCCGGCCTTTTGCAACCAGTTCCCTGTCGCCCTTCATCCCCGGCTCAGTATCCAAATTGATAGCCGAAAATGCACCCGTCAGCTTATAAATCTCAGGATCCGGCCGACTCGTAACTATGAGCTTGAATATTGAATCGGTCTGGTCTCGAAGTTTGATGAAGGGTTTCAATAGCTCTATCCCAGTCGAATCACATTCGTCAAGGCCGTCGATGATGCACACTACTTGAGTATCTTCCTGTAGTGAAACCATGGACTGGAACATCGCCCACAGGCTCCAAATCGTCCAGTTGGAGGTCGTTTCCATCTTCGTAAAGAGGCCCCATATGTATCCAAAGCCGTACACCGACTTTCGTTGTAAAAGCAACTGACGAATGAACGAGTAAAGCAAGTCCTTCGCCGATCTCTTGCGGTAGTTGGACTGGTCAAAGCCGAACGAAAGAACCGCCCAAGTCATAAAATTCGGAACTGGTCTCCGCTGCGGTAGACTCTTCGCCAGATACGCAGCTAATACCGATTTACCACTCCCTGGTCGTCCATACACATGAAGAATCGCCGATGCCGGATTCCGAAGCCAGGTTGAGAATGCTGTATTTTCTTCCAGCCATCCAAGCGTCCCTGGATATGGTAGCGTTGTCTCGCATAAATACACTTCAGGGTACACAACGGATAAGGTGCGCCGACAGCCAATATATTCCTGATAGTAGTCTAAAAACCAGGCGTTAGATGAGCCAAAGCGTAATGAGCCAGGCAGATATACAAACCTTCCATAGGCTTAGGAATATCCGCCGCATCTGCAATACTGTCGCAAAGAAGCTTGATGGTAGATTCTCCACTCTCGAGATCCAACCCAAAGAATTGGCATATCTTCATGTGATCTGCATCACACTCCACATACGCCTCTCCGGGCAGGCACAATTGAGCTGAAGCCGCTGGAACCACCTATTGCAGTATGTAAGCGGATTGAGCTGCTGACCTGGGTTTCACACTCGATTTTTATAGCAATGATGGGAGAAACTATGATTGGTGAAATGAAAACTAACCACAGAACCCATGAATTCAGTTGCCTTTGTTTCGTAAAAACTCAGAATTTGATACTGCGCAGCAAAGGTGTAGAAGCGATCGGATGCATCTATCACAGCAGCCGACCCAGATTCACGGACAGAGGTCAGTAGTTCCTCGCGCTTTGTGGGAGTATTTTCGGTTGACGCTAATGCGATATTGAATAATAAGTCGGCCCATGGTGAAGACTCAGTTTCTTGGTGAGGTGTTGCAAGGAAAAACTAGCAAATGTAAGTCACATACACCACTCAGTACTCGGCTCATCCGTACTGGTTCTTACCAAACGGTCTGTTCGTCCAGCGATAGAGAGGTATCTACTGTCATTATTCGCGATCCATAATGCCTGACGTCGAATTCCGATTTAGCCATTGAACCGTTCGGGAACCCTGGGAAGCGCGGGGGAAGCTGACCATCTTGGCAATGACACCTCCGAAGCTATGGCTAACGAAAACGACGGGGATAATGTCCTGTACAGCGTTAGACAGACGACTACGTGAAGAGATTGAGCGAGACAATGTCGCACATTACCCCTTTTGGATTGCAGTTCCTCCAAAAGCTGATTTGCAGTAATTCGTAGGCCAGCGGCAGACATTACTCCTCCATATTCGGGACTATACGAATCATAGCCAAAAGTCATGACCCGGGCGTTCGCAATTCGGGTTGGAAGCATATCCTTCAGCCACATTACTTCTTCAGAAGTCTTTTCGTCTCTGTACGTCCATGATTCGATTCGGTGGCCATTTAGGCCATGGATGGCAACGATACTACCTTGTCAGCCTTAAACCCGAGCCGCCAGAAGTGGGGTTACTAACTCGACTGCAGATGGACCCGAATCAGGATTGAGCACCAGCAGTCCTAAGTTATCAGTGTCGGCCATGGCAGGTGGGGTTGGATACGAGTGCTTAGAAACAGTCGCCGGCGCGTGAGGTGATGGTTGAAAGCTTATGGAGGCGATCTATCAACCGAACGCCCTGAGCTGATGGGTTCATGCATAAGGTGTAGGGATTATTCAATTCCACTCGGGCGCTCTGGAAAAAGCAATGTGACACAAGTTGACCCCGCACACCTCATGTTTTGCCAACGATCCGAAGGAAATTATTATACGAGTACAAGGACCACAAATTTCTAGAGTACGTACACAGGAAACCTCTCCCTCGATTGAAACCTGCAGCAAGGAACATGGATTGCCACTCGGTTTTATTTTGACCGTAGTATTAGATAAAACATCAATTGCTCTGGTGGCTAAGCAGTAAGGCGCAATACCAATAATGTCGAGATCTGCGATTCAAAGTCTGCGTCAGTTTGTGGATAGCTATGTTGTTTGGGTAGATGCATGCGGTGTTGTGAGCGGGCATAAGTTTTTGCAGAGGTACTCTAGTTACCTCGAAATATGGTGGGCGTAGATATATTCATTCCCATATGTAGTAAGTAGCTTACCTGAACTAGAGCCCGTCGAAACGTTAGCGCAGTTTAAGCGCATTTGAATTCCTGAGAAACTGCCATAAGCGGCAACAAACTACGCGCCAACAGAATTTGGCGGTACTTATTTCGCTATGGAGGGTAGTGATTCTCTTGCTAATTGAGACAAGTCTCCTGAGTCTAACTGGGAAATTGAAATAATTGTAGAAGAAATTGTGTCGAGAAAATGTAGTTAGCTACTTAAGTATTAGGAAAGAACAAGCCAGACCATCAATTTTCCGTCGACAATGCAGAGATCCCCGGCGTAATCGCCCCCACTGCCACCGCTATCAAGTTTCCAACATTTTATGTGTGAACCGACTAGTTAGTCGTCTGGGACAGCATTCGCAAATATCTATCACGCGTGGATAAATGTCAGCTAATTCGTGCTTAGACGGAAAGTGCTCACATACCTGTAAGTTCTCCTCCAAAACTTTGACTACAGTCTCGTGAATCTCACTCTTATATGTAACATCTTCCAAGCTTCTCCTAGCGCACCGACTAGATCCCGGACGACTCATGCCAAGGCACCGCAATACCGCAAGTAGGTAACTCTCGCCAGAATCCATTAACTTCCCAGTCAAATGACGCGCCGCCACAAAGTCCCCATCGTCGTTCTGGATCTGAGTGTTGGTATTCTGCATATTCGGCGAACTCTTAAGATCCAGGAAGCATCGCCCAAACCACAGCTCGATAAGGACAATCCCCAAAGAAAATAGGCATTTGTCGTAGTCAGCTATCTGTATCATGGTTGATGCCTGCGGGGCTTGCGATGACTTGTTTGAACTATCAATGACTTGACGTACGAATGGCTTGTCGATAATTGGGTCTAGAAACCAGGTTCCATCGGAGGCTAGATGTTTAACATCCTGCCTAACAAAGAAGAATATTTGTTCGCTCCCCCAGGACTCACTAAGCCACTTGGTCCCGTGCAGTTGCACGACAGTCGAGGCAAGCTGGACCCCTAATTCCAACCTAGAACGCAGTTCCAACACATTCCGATGAAGGAGCTCCTGAAGGGAAACGGTATCTTTCATGTAAGAAACCTCCGAAGGCACGGTAGGTGGCTGCAGGCGATGCCACCGACCACAGTTGGGTTCCAGTATTCCCACAGAGTAAGACACGTGATTTTCTGCCTTGCGGCATAAGTTCATTATTTCTTTCGCTAAGTCGGGTGGGAGAGAGACTGTCATTTCAATGCTTTCTGACACAGGCGTGATGCCGAACGAGACGTTCGGAGTGATGCCAAATGCAACTCTCTTTTTCGGCGGGGAAACACTGAAAATGTTAGAAAGGTGTGAACGGGGATTTGTTCGTTTGTCTTTACATTACAGTGGATGGGCCAGCTGCGCTAGGAACGGCCTGGCTTAGTTCGGGCTTTAGAGTATTTTCTCCCGATATTTTAGAGACTGCATTTCTCCCCCGAAAGTCGAAAAGAGAGGGAATATTGTGAAGTTTCATCTTGAACCGATCTCTCTTCCTCTGCGGCACCAGTACCGGCACCGGTCCAGCCATCTCCAACACCTCCGAGGTGAAACTGGAAGCAGCCATAGTGCTTTGCCCAGCCGTAGTCGCTGTCGTAGCCTCAGCTGGCTGGATTTCAGGTTCTTGCCAATCCGATGGTACCCGACTAATCATCACTATTTTCCTATCGAACGAAAATAGGATCTTAAATCTCACAGCTCCAGTGTTTTGACCTTGCTTGTCTAAAATAATTTTCTGGAGCCGCAAGTTGACAACGTGAGCCACCGCACATTTACATACTGGAGCCTCTTGGAATAAAAGTCTATGAAGCTTCGTTGTATATTGGCGTACCAGGTTGTATGCCTCCGGTAACGTCCGTATTCGTTTGGAAATTTGAACTTCAGTTGGCCGCGTTTGTTGCATCGTCAAGGTCGCAAGGTCGGCATTGATCTGATAAACCCGGGATAGCAAGTCTTTATATTCCTCCTCCTGAAAAACGAACTTCAGCCTCTTCAGCAGACGCTTCTTGGACTCTCTATCTAGCGGAACCAGCTGCATAAATCCCTATTAGCAAATTATCCATGCGGACATTCATATTAAGGTTACAAGACGGGCCGTGACCTACCTTTAGGTCATCGGTGATGCCGAGCTCTGTGCGCAGTTGCAAAAATATCGACTTTAGGTCTTCCATATGCCGCTTGAATATTTCCTTTCCAGAAAACCCCAGACGGTTCTCAAGCTGGACGTTGAATCCTGGGTCATCCCAGCCTTTTCCATCCAAAAGCATTTGAAGGTTCCCGACCGGCACGATGTCTGCCAAAAGATTCCGGCATGTGTTATGTAGCTTCAAGTTTTCCACTTCAAATTGTCGCACTATACGCCCCAATGCTCTGCGATAGCCTATGAACTTGCGGCTTCCGTCATTAATCTCTCGCAATCCTTTCAGTACGAGCGGAAGGACAGTCAGCACAAAACCCGCGACTTCCATGGCTTAATGTTGTTCGGAAAAGCACTGCAGCTGGAAGGACTGATAAGGGCCCGGCCGGCATGAATATCAAAGCCCCGGAGACGGAGATGTTAACTTGATAAGCTAGCGATATCGCTTCGCATGAAAAGGTATCATCGCTGCAACCCCGCATCTTACCACCTGCATATTGAAGTAGCTTTATGAGTCGTCATCATACATGATTGTCATTGGTGGTTCGCCCCCAGTCACCTGACATTCTGTAAGCCAGTTCACGATTACCCTACCAGCCTTTTGCACTTGCGATCCTCCCGATTTCAGTCTCTAGCGGGAATATCTAGCTCGCCCTTCATCGCAGCTCACTCTCGGCTTCACTTCAATCTCCAAACCTCAAATGTCGACTGCCCCAGCCTATCAGCAATGCATGCGGTCCGCTCGCGAGCTCTGTGACGCGTTGAGAGCACAAGGGCCGGAAAAAATCCCAACAAGCCTTCGCAACGATATCGGTCGCTTCAAGGTGTGGGCACTCAATGCGGGCGCTCACCGAAAAAGCACCAATTCCATGTCACTAGATCACCGTCTTCGAGAAGCATCGGATGTTAAAAATATGGTCGTAACTTTGCTGGAAGATTTGAAGGTGGCTTTGCAAGATGGTAGATCGCCGACTCGTAACTGCCCGGCATATAAAAAGCTAACGGCCGTCAGCTATGTCGGCCGCGTTTGCAGCACTAGCGCCCGACACAGAGGCGCTTGCTAGTACATACTCAGACGCTGTACAAGCGTCATGCTCGAGCAAGCCCAAGTCAGAAGACTCGAATTCCAATTCCGACCCCGATTTCGAAGATAGCAACGAGTTCGAACAGTGCCTACTAGATATTACGAATATTGTCACATGTCTGTACAATCTATCAATCGCGATCGCAAATCCAGCACCCCGCGACAGGTTGGAAAAGTGCGCCTCCATCGATGTCTCGCATTTCCACCAACACGATATCGAACACGTCTCCTACAAGTTTCCGGAAGCCGAAGAGTATTTGATCGACCGTCTCGGGAAAGCTAATTCCAAGCGACGTCAACTGCTCCGATACTATGAACGCCACCATGAGAGAATCGCCGGTCAGCCCCATGGCTTCGATAGTCGGGATTCCGAATCTTTAGCCGATACCACATACCAAACGGTGACTACAGTCTCAACATATGTGCCGGTAGAGGGTATAATGGCAATAGACTCGAATATTGGTCTCGACGATGACCCGGAATTTGACTCCCGTTCTGTAACTTCCTACGCTTCATCAATCGGAAATCCGGAAAGGCTGCGTGTACCACCACCGCCGAACGAAGAAAGTGCCTTCGCCGAAATCCCTTTTGAATGCCCATATTGCATTGCCTTGATCAAAGTGGAGAATCAGCAATCGTGGAAGTATGTATTCTGTGGACAATTCTAAATGAACATGCTGACGTCATCTGTTTAGGAGACATGTTTTCAGGGATCTGCGACCATATGTGTGCACATTTCAAGACTGCCAACGGTCCGAGCATCTATTTGAAAGCAGGCACGAATGGTTTGAGCATGAGAGGGCTTTGCATCGAAGGGAGTGGTTCTGCAGTGCGTGCCAAGAGCTCTTTCATACGGGTGCGGCTTTTCAAAATCACCTATTTCAAACACACACGGGTCAGTTCGACCACCAACAGCAACAAGCCATGATCGATAGATCAGAAAGAGCAGTTGAATCAAAACAACAATGCAGTTTATGTGAGCAGAATAATCTTTCTCCTCACTTACTTCAGCGACATATGGGGCATCATATGCAGCAAATTTCCTTGTTTGTTGTGCCTGGGTCTGGGGTAGATGAGGAAGAAAGCGATAAGGGTAGCTCAGAATCGGCAGATCCCAATGACCGCTCGGATGACGAGAAACACCAGGCGGAAGACAATCAACAGGGTGATAAAGACTTCGATGTCAAAGATCCTTCTGCCAAATCTGAAGAATTGCGCTTGGCGGCCTCGAACGGGCACGAGGCCACGGTCCGGCTGCTCCTCGACCGCGGAGCCGAAATCGAGGCCAAGGGTAGCGATGGTTGGACGGCGCTGCGCTCGGCGGCCTCGAACGGGCACGAGGCCACGGTCTGGCTGCTCCTCGACCGCGGAGCCGAAATCGAGGCCAAGGATAGCCATGGTTGGACGGCGCAGCACTTGGCGGCCTCGAGCGGGCACGAGGCCACAGTCCGGCTGCTCCTCGACCGCGGAGCCAAAATCGAGGCCAAGGGTAGCGATGGTCGGACGGCGCTGCGCTTGGCGGCCTCGAGCGGGCACGAGGCCACGGTCCGGCTGCTCCTCGACCGCGGAGCCGAAATCGAGGCCAAGGATAGCGATGGTTGGACGGCGCTGCGCTCGGCGGCCTCGAACGGGCACGAGGCCACGGTCCGGCTGCTCCTCGACCGCGGAGCCAAAATCGAAGCCAAGGGTAGCGATGGTTGGACGGCGCAGCACTTGGCGGCCTCGAGCGGGCACGAGGCCACGGTCCGGCTGCTCCTCGACCACGGAGCCGAAATCGAGGCCAAGGGTAGCGATGGTCGGACGGCGCTGCGCTTGGCGGCCTCGAGCGGGCACGAGGCCACGGTCCGGCTGCTCCTCGACCGCGGAGCCGAAATCGAGGCCAAGGATAGCCATGGTTGGACGGCGCTGCGCTCGGCGGCCTCGAACGGGCACGAGGCCACGGTCCGGCTGCTCCTCGACCGCGGAGCCGAAATCGAGGCCAAGGGTAGCGATGGTTGGACGGCGCTGCACTTGGCGGCCTCGAACGGGCACGAGGCCACGGTCCGGCTGCTCCTAGACCACGGAGCCGAAATCGAAGCCAAGGGTAGCGATGGTCGGACGGCGCAGCACTTGGCGGCCTCGAGCGGGCACGAGGCCACGGTCCGGCTGCTCCTCGACCACGGAGCCAAAATCGAGGCCAAGGATAGCGATGGTTGGACGGCGCTGCGCTTGGCGGCCTCGAACGGGCACGAGGCCACGGTCCGGCTGCTCCTCGACCGCGGAGCCGAAATCGAGGCCAAGGATAGCGATGGTTGGACGGCGCTGCGCTTGGCGGCCTCGAACGGGCACGAGGCCACGGTCCGGCTGCTCCACGATCGAGGTGCTACAGAGAATCCCCCTACAGCCACCCAAGCCCCGACCTCCTCCCTCTAGTCTTTCTTTGCTTATATGTATGTGGCTTCTTGAACCTTCTACATGCGAGAAAATATTAGTCACAGGCTGACGTATGCTAGATGCAGTTCGAATATTCTAGTTTTTTCTTTCGGTCCCTTCTATATCGTTACAAACTTTCATCATTGGGAATGTAAGGGGTCATTAAACTTGATGCATCTACTTGCGTGAAATTGATATTAGTCACACCCACTTGAGTCATCAAACAGCATACATAAACCAGTATTTGATTTGTAATCCGAGGAGTGTACTTGGGTACAAGGGTATGTCGGACGCGGTGACACAGGGCAAAAGAGCGCCCGACTTTTTTCTCCCATACTACGAAAAATGCCAAGATCCTCATCATTTACTACACAACAAATATTTTTCTAAGAAAACTTCATAGATGCATCTCTGGTAGCCTATTATTGCTCATTTCTCTTTCAGAATCTCTCTCAATTGTTATGGTGGAAGTGTAGAATTTCCGCACTTTATGGGGCGCGCCCGACTTTTGGTATCTTCCTAGTACAATACAAGAATTGTATGACATCATAGCGTTCGCCACAGAACGTTACAGAATCTCCGAACACCATAAGTGATAGACATCTGTTAATCTCTATGGCTCACAATACTGTATGTTATTTAGATAACTCCATAAATGTGCACGAACCAGAAATTACCAATTCTAGTGCTTCCACAGTCTCATAGAATTTCGAGAGCACACCATCCCTTGAATTGTGCTAGTAATTGCACAGACAGGTTTAATTTCCCAGAGGCACTACCGAGTTATCCACGCGGTATTTAGCTGTTCTTAAACTACACGACATCTCGACGGTCGATTTATGTTCTGGTTGTGGACTAGCCATTATCACGTTGGCAAAATGAAGTCTTCCCCGACGACGACGAAGTGAATAGTTTTTATCGCCGCCTGGAATGACGGTGAGGCTGAATTGAGCTGCATTTGGGATGTCTATGAAATTCGATTGGGAGTGCGTTATCAAACGACGATTCGAGACAAGAGGGGAAGAGAAAGACGATGATCGAACAGGTGACAGATAAGATATGGCAAGAGGAGCGATGGGGGCCAGCCGATCACCCTGGATTAGGCTTAGTAGCATGGCACAATGGGTGATATCATGTGAACCTACTCTACTGAGAATAGACTCCACCCATGTGCTGTTTTGAGATCTTGCATGTGTGGTTTCGGGTGTTCGGGTAGACTGCGATAAGGCACCGAAGTACCGAATCGCTGCTAGTCATTTCAGTAGTCCAAAAGCTAAGTAATTGTCCCATCATACAACCACCCACTAAATAACTTCCGCTATGTCACCTTCCGCGACCTCCGACTGCACATGGCGCATGATCTAGAGTTATTTCATGACCAAATGCAAACAAACAAACAAAACCCGAGTGGTATCGCGATGATACTTACCAATTCCTTTCACGGCAATCATTAAAGACGTTAAAATGTAGCTGCACCCCATATTATAAGTAACCTTCAATGTATCCCACCGGTCTGCAGCTTAAAGTGTGCTGATCGGATATAAAAATGCGGCATATGGGTAGCGCGCAGCTCCCCGCTACCGGTTCTTAAAGTAGCTTCGAGGCTACTGCACTATTCCGCCGCCGCTTAGAAATCATCCCGCACGGCTCCTACTATAAGAACCACCACCCATTCCCCTTCTTAGCCAACAAACGATGACGTCAACCGCCAAAACTCCGCTGCAAGCCCTCGTCTTCGGTGCATCCGGAATCTCCGGTTGGGGCCTCTGCGAATCCCTCCTCTCCTACCCCACAGCAACCACCTTCTCCCGCATAATTGGCCTCACCAATCGCCCGCTCATGCTCGCCGACTCCGGCCTATCCACTGACGACCCACGCCTCACCCTCGTCTCCGGCATCAACCTCCTCTCCAGTGCCGAGGATGTCACAACACAGCTACGGGAGAAGATTCCCGATGTAGCGGCGGTCACACATGTATACTTCGTCGGTCCGTGCCCCTCCACTCCTGCCGGATTCTTCTGACGATCAAGCAGCCTACACCAGCGCCCCAGACTACCAGCAGCTCCGCGAAATCAACGTCTCCATGCTCCGCAACGCAATCATAGCCGTCGACACCCTCTGCCCCTCTTTGCAATGCATCACCCTCCAATCCGGCTCCAAGGTTTCCCCTCCACTCTCCCCCGTTTCTCAACACTAACACACCCAGCACTACGGCACCGAATTCAGCACCCGCATCCCAATCCACACACCTCTCGTTGAATCCGCTCCCCGCGTGCCCAAGCCCTGGTCAGACAACATCTTTTACTACGCACAATCCGACCTCCTCTCCTCCCTCTCCATCGGTAAGCCCTGGCGAACCCTTGACATCCGTCCAGACGTCATCATCGGCTTCGTCCCAAACGGGAACATCATGAACGCCGCGCTGCAGCTGGGTCTGTACCTCTCGCTCTACCGGCGAGTGCACCGAGCCGGAGCCAGGGTCCCGTTTCCCGGAACAGAAAAGAGCTGGACGAATACGCACACTGATACTTCGCAAGATGTGTTGGCCAGATTTAGTATTTTTGCATCTCTGCGGGAGGAGACAGACGGGGAGGCGTATAACATTGCGGATGGGCCCAAGACGACGTGGAGTTACAAATGGCCGAAGATTTGTGAGTGGTTTGGGCTGGAGGGGGTTGGACCTGAGGAGGGGGCGAAGACGCCGGTGGAGTTGTGGGGGGAGGA
>Ga0307512_10001509_pt1 | contig 32753 bp, 33 predicted proteins | sample 14_EM_MG_FD_200267 | JGI IMG/M metagenome (GOLD analysis project Ga0307512, IMG submission 200267) | Populus trichocarpa ectomycorrhiza microbial communities from riparian zone in the Pacific Northwest, United States - 14_EM | ecosystem: Host-associated > Plants > Roots > Unclassified | place... | reverse complement strand
GTAAGCAAGCGTTCGATTTTTTTTTTTTTTTTGAAATGCCTTGCTCCTTTAAGTCCTACGGTTTACCCATAGGCGGCAGTGTAGGTGGGCAAGTAGTGACACTTATGTCACCCCGGGTGCCGGTTTCCCGGGTGCCCGGCAACAGGCCCCACCTACGGCATGGAGCCTAGACGGCGTACACCGCCAGGGCCTCCAGGGGGAAATGCCGGTTTACGCACACCTGCTTCTCCGAAGATAGGCCGGTAGTGTGGGACTCACCTTCCTTTAGAAGGAATACCCACTAAAACCCCCTTGATGGCAGCAGCCGGGTTTGAACCCTCGAGCTCCCAAGGGCCCGGCACAACGAGTCGGTTTACCCGACCGTCAGAACCACTTCGCCACGGTGGCCCCAAGCGTTCGATTTTTTCCTCCCTTACAACCGGGCTCCGGCCCGGCCCAAGTGCGTAGAGCCAGGTCGATGTTAAAAAAAAATTGTCTCAGACTCTCCGCCACAGAACCCAAGTATTACCCAGCGGCATTTTCGGTATATGGCGACGAAGGTATCGCAGAATTCCAAGAGTGACCCTTTCTAAGAAAAAAAAAAAAAAGTTGTACAAGGCAAGACTGATAAATTATGATAATTTGCATTCGCGCGGCGCTGATCGTTGATTGGAACAGTTCAATTAGTCGTACTTGCGCCACTAATCCTATGCCACAACCGACAAGTTTCAAGTTCTTACGCCGTCACTTTGCTAGGTTTCTGGTGCCTTACGATGGCCGAGATTTTCCAGAGTTACCTGGTCTATTCTGTATTTATGTCCAAGTAGATTCAGCCGTCCACCTCAATTCCCGTGCTGACACCTTTGCACAGATACTGCATTGCTCGTCTCGTACGTTGGTATAGACGACCTTCCGCGGCACACACACTTAAACTCTGAGTTACAATCTATCGACCTCATAATTGCAATTATAAGTGGGGTACGTGATTGTGTGTATTCCGCGGCTCAGTCAGTATTAAGGCTGTGTCCCTAGGTCATCGGCACGCAAGGGTAATTTCAAGGGAACGATTGCCTTTCGACCACCAAATGAACACTCACCAGTAAGTCTGAGGAAAGACACTTGCGCCAAAGGGCTAACTCACCTTCACATAGACATTCTCGTAAAGTCAACCATTGTCTATTCCCCTTCTTGGTCCGTAGAATTGTTCAACATGCCAGTACTAGTACTACAGGACGAGATCGACGTACGTCCTTTATTTGTCGCCAGAGAAACCATCTGAATTGTTCATACAGGCCATGTAGTAATCGACATGCTCCCAGACGATGTCCTCCTGATCATTTTCGACTTCTATCGAGTGGATACAACAAACTATCTGGGCTCCACATTTACGTGGCACAGGCTTGTGCATGTGTGCCGAAGATGGCGACATGTTGTCTTCGCCTATCCAAGGCGTCTGGACCTTCGTATTCTCTGCACAGAGAGAACCCCTGTGAGCAAGTTGCTGGGTGTTTGGCCATACCTGCCAATCGTCATAAAGTACTGGCTGTACTCGACACCAACTTCCAACTTCCCCGTCCCCTTTCCCAATGTTATGATCGCACTCGAGCACCATGATCGCGTGTGCCAAATTCAGCTCTCCCATCTTTCACAATCCCTTCTGGACATCTTTTCGACAGCAATGCAGGGGCCATATCCGTCACTAACAACCCTGGAGCTCTCATCGGATGACGAGATAGCACCTGTTCTTCCTGATACGTTTTCTTGTGGATTCGCCCCATGTCTGCAAAGAGTCTGGTTGGAAGGAATTATCTTTCCTGCATTGCCAAAGCTCCTCCTGTCCACTGTTGATCTTGTCTCGCTTCTACTTGATAAGATACCTCCGAGTACTGGTTCCATTTCACCCGAGGTGATGGTCACTGGCCTTTCCGCATTGACAAGGCTCAAGTTTCTTCGCATCGACTTTCGATCCCCAGGATCTCCCCCAGATATACACCAACATCCACGAAATCTGACACGCGCACTCCTTCCTTGCCTCACCTGGTTGGAGTTCCGAGGCATCAGCGAGTATTTGGAAGTCCTCTTGGTCCGGATTGAAGCCCCTATGCTCGACAACGTTAATATAAAGTTCTTCAACCAGCTCATCTTTGACGTCCCGCAATTGCTCCAGTTTCTCACTTACTCAGAAAAACTCAGCTCGCCTAAAGAAGTGACGGTGAATTTTCACAATGACTTCGTTCAATTGACCCTTTCCCCACCGAGAGGAACAGTAGGAAACCTCACGCTTCAAGTCTTAAGCACCGTGTCGCTTCAGCAAGTTTCATCTATGGTACAGATATGCAACCGAGCTATGCACCTCCTCTCCAGCGTGGAGCGGCTCGAAATCTGTGGTGGCGAATATGAACATTCGCTTCAAGAATGGCAGGAAGACATGGAAGATTCTCAATGGCTGGATCTTCTGCGCCCATTCACGGCTGTGGAAAGTTTGCACGTAACGGAATACCTGGGTCCGTTCACCGCATCTGCGTTGCGAGAGGTCACTGGAAGGAGGACCACGGAAATTTTACCTGCGTTGCGCAGCCTGTTTTTGGAGGGGCTTGGGCCATCAGCATTCTTGCGAGGAGCACTTAGGCAATTCCTTGCCGCTCGCGGGAGCACTAGTCACCCTGTGACCATTTGCCACCGGAAGAGCCAGTGGGGTTTGTGAGAACATGATTTGGGGTGGGGAGAGCACATGGAGGTCGACGGTTGACGTGTGCCCTTTGCTGGTCACTTTCACCATTGTCTACTTGTTAAGTGTTTTTCCTATTCGCTGCTGTTGGTTAGTCCTTGAGATCGCCAGTTGTATTGTTATTCTATCGTGAGAAGTCCATCATCATGATATGATTATGATACAGTACCTAAAATGCACTCCGCATCGCAGAAACGTTATATCGACTTTTCATCATCTAAGAATTATTCGACATTTGCCGAGTCATGTATTTACACAATTAAGCAGCATGATTTGCTAGGTGTAAGAGATCCCGCGTGGTACATGGACGTTCCACGAACCGGACTCGAACCGGGAACCGGGTGCCATGATTCTGCCTTCACGTCACGTGCAACACATCACACCAAACACCAACCATCAACCGCCGGCATTGTCCACCTGCCAGACCACCGACAGTGCGACACCATGCCGCTGCCACAAGTAATTGGTCAAGAACGGTCTTGAGGAACCCCCCAAAACGCAAATCTTCGGTGGTCGTCCGCCGCACTTTCTCTGCTACTGCCAACAAGTCACAGATGGCAGCTCTTTATCACGATCCGCTGAATGGCACAGTACTTTACGCCTTTTCAACTCTACCTGTTGGACAGTGCAACACGCAACGTCGACACTGAAACTGTGACCTCTGGCGACAAAATCATGTCGGCGGTTTTGTGCGCAACGCAGCGCAAGAGGCATCTTCGTTTCGGTGATGTAGATGTTTTCTTGCGTCCACACTGGAACGTTGAACAGCAGGTCGACCAGTCGTACAGAACCCCGCTTTTCTAGGGCATTACCACAAGCCTCATAATACTGTCACTGTTAGGTCGTTCCATCAACGGTTCCGAGTCGGGCCTCTCCTGAGTCCGGACGTCCTTGTGTTTGCGTACCTTCCATTCGTAAGTACTATAGTCGGTGGTGATAAGTCGCGGTCTAGCGATCTATCTTCCAAGTGCCGACCACGGCTTTGCTTGCTGCAGCTAGACTGTTAAGTTTGTGGCTCTTTTGGCGAGCGTCCTCAGCGCAAACATTAGTACTCGAGCGCTGCATACTCATTGGTACGTTTAGGAAGATGTCTTCTCCTGTTACTGAAGTAGTTAACAGGGTCTCACAAGATACGCTCTAATCCCTGTTCACCACCCATTCTCTATCGTTGTGGATAGCATCGCAGAATGTTTTGCACATCCCCAAGAAGGGTTGGTTAATCGTCATATAGGCGTAGTATACATGGCTTGACTCTTAAGCCGACTGCTAGCTGGTATGGCCAGTCATGTGGCAATCTACGTACTTCACATAACGTCCTCCTAGACAGATTTTAATTCTATCTATTGGCCTCTGGACAATTGAAGCAATACTACAGTAGTGGCGCGGTTTGAGTTGGCACACGTGTGCTGATTTATATATGGGAATATGTCGCTTTCGTATCATCATACCATTGGCAACAGCGACTTCTTTCCACAATGAAGCATCTGTGAGAGACACTCCCGGATGTCTGACCAGTCTCTTCTATCCATCGTGATAAAACGGATGAGGATTACGTCATTGTAATAGCATAAGCGATCCTCGATCCTCATTTGACGCCTTTCTCCACACACCGTCCTCCATCATGCGACCAACCCTTTTTCTGCCGAGAAATTCGGTTCTTTTTTCCTGGACTTAACACGTTCCTCTCATCTCCATACTTCTCACCATGCATCCACTTATGTTCTGCGTCCACTGACCCCACTGCAAGCATACCCGTCCGTTTGTTTCATCTCTTGCGTTTATTCTGCATTTTTGATTTTTTTCTTGTCTTGGGAATGATCCATACATGGCTTGAAAAATCGTCAATGATGTTCATGGCATATAACCGCCCGGTTTTGGAATACAAACATTGGCCCACACAAGTCAACAAACACACTTTTCCTTGATCCCACCCACCGGCGAGACGCGTGCACTCCATGGCAGAGGATGCTAGCAGGTGATTCAGAGTCCAGACCCCCTTCTCCAAACGTGATGGAGTACGGGGCCTGTTTACCGCCTGACATGACAGGTATTTCTGTTCTCTAGCTGTACACGAAAAGGAATTGACACCGGGTGCACAGGTTCCGCGCTATTTGTGGAGTACTTAATCAGCTCATCTCACGTGGTGGTGCCAAGAATACGTTCATATACGGCGAGTTCTCAGCATGTACGCTTGGTAATTATTAATGCAGTCGCATAGGATAGGATAGGCCGTCTTCAATCATCGGATGAACTCTCACCAGTACGTCTTGGGAAACATACCAATGCCAAAAGGGCTGATCCAGCTTCACGTAGACACCATCGGAAAGGCATCCATCACCTATTCCCCCTCCTGGCCCGTAGAGTTGTCCAATATTTATTCTCTGCGAGTAGCGCGTCTTCGTCTTCGATAGATGGCACATACGACGGATCGAACGGGGGGAAGTCTTTCACATGTCGCTGGAAGGGACTTGCTAAGCAACGAGATCAACGTGCGTCATTTATATAACGTCAGCAACGCCGTCTGAATTGTATGACACAGACTGTGCGACAATCAACATGCTCCCCGACGATGTCCTCCTAATCGTTTTCGGCTTCTATCGAGCGGACTCTATGAACTATCTGGGCTGTACGTGGCACAGACTCGTGCATGTGTGTAGAAGATGGCGGCACGTTGTCTTCGCGTCCCCAAACCGTTTGAACCTTCACATTGTCTGCACAGAAACAACCCCCGTGAGGGAGTTGCTGGATGTTTGGCCGCCCTTGCCCATCGTCATCAGGCACTGGCTGTATTCGACAGCAACCTCCACGTTCCCCATTCTAAATGCCATTACCGCACTCGAGCATCATGATCGCGTATGCCAAATTCAGCTCTCCCATCTAACGCGACCTCTTCTGGACATGCTAGCAACGCCGATGCAGGAGCCATATCCAGCACTAACGACCTTAGAGCTTTGGTCGGATGACGAAACGGCACTTGTTCTTCCTGACACGTTCTTGGGTGGGTTCGCCCCACGTCTGCAACGAGTCTGGTTGGAAGGACTTGTGTTCCCTGCATTGCCAAAGCTCCTTCTATCTGCTATTGACCTCGTTTCGCTGCTACTTGACAAGATACCGCCGAATACGGGTTACATTTCACCCAAGGTGATGGCCACCAGTCTGTCCATGTTGATAAGGCTCAAGTATCTTCGCATCGACTTCCGATCTCCCGGACTTCCCCCCGATATACGCCAACATGCACGACAACGGACACGTGCACTCCTTCCCTCACTCACCTGTTTGGAGTTCCGAGGCGTCCGCGAGTATATGGAAGACCTTTTGGCCCGGATTGAAGCCCCACTACTGGACAACGTTAACATAAAGTTCTTCAACGAGCTCACCTTTGACGTCCCACAGTTGCTCCAGTTTATCAGTTACGCAAAGAGGGTCAACTCTCCTAACGCAGCGAAGGTGGATTTTCACAGCGACTTCGTTCAGATAACCCTTTCTCCACGTAGTGGGACAGTGGGACACTTCACACTTCGAGTCCTATGCGCCGCGCCGCTTTGGCAAGTTTCATCTATGGTACAGATATGCAACCAGGCTATACCTCTCCTCTTTGGCGTGGAGCGACTCGAAATTTGTGGGGGTGAAGATAGGCACTTGTTTCAAGAATGGCAAGACGAAACAGTAAACGTTCAATGGCTGGGGCTTTTCCACTCGTTTATCGCTGTGGAAAGTCTCCACGTAACGGAGTACCTTGGGCCATTCATTGCGTCTGCGCTACGAGAAGTTACCAGGAGAAAGGCTGTAGAGGTGTTACCTGCGTTGCACAGCCTGTTTTTGGAGGGGTTTGACCCATCGGAACTTGTGGAAGTGTCAATTGGGGGATTCATCGCCGCACGCAGGCGTTCAGGTAGACATGTGACTATTTATCGCCAGAAAAGTGAGTGGGAAAATAATTTTGGGTACGAGCAGTATATGGAGGCCGACGATTGACACACGCTCTCTGCTGATTATCATCTTAATATCTGTGTCTTTTTCTTCACAACTACTGGTCCCCGAGGCGGCCCATTGTATTGCCAGTCTACCATAATGGGTTTGTCCATATGATATTTATTTCGAACACAGTCAGCATTGTGGAAACGATGTGGTGGCATCGAGTTCAAGTTTGCGTTGTTGTCTCTGACGAAACAACATCTCAAGATGAGTGACGGCATTAATATATGGTTGGGTCCGAACTCGAAAACTCGGAGGCCACGCGTCAGAACCCTAGACGGCACCCGAGCCGGTCGGGCCGGTTACGCGTGTAAAGGCTGGCTGTTGGTATTCTTTTTCCATCCTTTTTCTGTCCCTTTGAAATGTCATTACTGCTGCTGCTACCCACCGAGCCAAACAAGGTTGCTACCGTGGTTGGATAGAGACTATACCCTGCAAAACACTTGATGTGTTAAACACTTAGAGGATGGCCCTGGAAGGTGTCCAGGGGTGAATCCCGCCCATTCATGAATCGCCTGCCAATGGGCCAAGTCTCCCAAGCCTTCCGATTGGCCGCTGGGCCATACGCCATGCTTTTACCTGCTCTACTGCATGTATATCGATGTAGATACCGCCTTGGGCCCACAACATTATGTATGCTACTCAATCCCCCCCCACATACGAGGTATTTTCATTTTTGCGCTATAGATGATTGCTTGCATCCATGATCAGGTTGGCAGCGTGTTATGCGAGCACTTATTTGCAGGTTGACTTTCACAAAGAAATCTCCATCGTCTTTCCCAAGGTGTCACAGCCTTGTGGTCATGCCAAATGATCCACCACGGATCCGCGCTTATTCACCGTGTCCTATACACTGATCACCATTGGATTATTCCCTGTATGCAGGCTCAGTCTGTTTGATGGGCCCTGAACTAGCCATGACTTTCCAGGCGTCACCCCATGTCCTCTACATTCCGCCAGTTGGACTATAAGTTGCATCTCCTATAGTGGGTGTTTTCGAAGAACGGATGGTAGGAAGAAGGAATTGAGGGGAAAGTAGACCCGTTTCTGTGGCTGAACTCCTGTCTGACATGATGTGACATCCTGTACTGTACATGTATTTTAAGAAACCAATACCATCTCATCCATGGTGTGAGTACACCAGGTTGATGGCATAAGCCTGAGGCCGACGTGCCGCAGCCGCAGCCTACCATACAAACATTAAGTCAATCAGGGATCTTGATTTGGACAGAATCTGACAGGCAGGGACACCTAAGTCAAAACCCATAATTTCCATATTTAAGTCTTTCTCAATCATCAGAAAAATCAACACACATGATGTCTATTACCATCTTATAACACGCTGCAGGTTCATTTTTTCAATAGAAATCACATCATGTGGAAAAGGGATCTTGGTCATCAAACTGAGCCTTGCTCAGGGCCCCCTAGTATGGAGCTCAGCCCACGAGGACGAACCAAAGTCTAAAGTGTGCCACGTCTCTTTGTCTGGATTGGGCTAAACCTTGTAAGCAGCCGAGTTAGGTTCATTGTCTGTGTTCTCGTGAGCAAGGCTGGAGACTGATCTGCCCAGAACGAACTCCACTTGGATTTGATCTGTGGGCAGGAACACTGGAGCCTCATACATGATAAACTGTCCGGGTGGCTTCCGACTGTGTGAAGGATGCAAAGCACATAGTGCCATGGATGTTGCCCCCTCTACACTGTGCAGTGGGGTTCAACGCAGCCAAAGGGAATTGGGATGGATCTGCTGACCTGAAAGGAAGTGGAGGGTGAGATTGAGAACAACCCTAAGGTCGGTGGTCATCGACTGGCAACACGTACATATATTCGGTGAAGGATCCACGAACGGACAAAGAGCGGTACATTCGGGTAGCAGCAATGGATCTGCGCTGACCAAGTCAGGACCACTTCAATTAATAAAGGGAGGAGGGCGAACAAAATGGCAACTACAGAAGGAGCATGTAAACAGGTTTTGATCAGAGCGGGAGCTTAAGCAAATATAATTTTCATCTCTTACGCCCTGGCCCAATAAGCATCTGATGTGAAGATCAAATTAGCCCATGACCAAAACAAAGATAGAATGGGAAACCATTACCTCATTCCAAGCATCTGCCAGGTCACAGAGAGGGCTATCAGTCCCATTCCACATGGCGGTGCACAAAAAGAAAATATAGAAACACACCATTCAAATTCAGAACAAAGAATACCTTCAAATTGGTGAGCTGAAGATCACCTAATGGCGGAAAGGGACAGACCACAACTGGTATCTCAGCAATCAATGCCAACGCTATCCAGATCACACACTGGAAGGATCTCAGTATCAGGCGTGACATGGAGAAATTGTCCTGGGTGTCACCTGTTGGTAAAGCAGTTTCCATATACCGGCTGAATTTCCATGTCGCAGAAGCCCAATCAGCATTGCCAGGAGGAGTACTACATCGACTGTGAGAATCCCGAGAGTATTGGTAAGGGCCTTGTGTGTATGTGTGGAGATACAACTATCCACGATAGGGCTGTATGTCCCAGTGACCTTTGTAATTTGCAGTCAGGCCATGCTATTAAGGCAAGAACGCAGGTAAATCTCACCGTCACCACTCCTTCGCAAGTGCAGATAGGGGACATGAGATATTAGTACGACCAACAAGGGATACAAGACATACGCCGTATGTTCAATGCAACGCCACTGGACAATACCCCAAATGCAATTAACGACACTATAACATTGAAGTTCCATATCGCGATTCTGAAATAGAATCAGAAATAATGGGGATCATCAATTAACGCAAGCTGGAGCCAAGGAAATGGCTTGCACACGGAGAGTAATGATGAAGGAGGCGAATGCCCAAGAGGTATATCCGAATGCCTGTGAGGTCAAAGTCTCATTCAACCAGGAGGGAATGTATGATCGTTACAGCGCCCTTACAGCGATGAGTTTTAAGAACAACTAGTATAAGAAGGTGAACGTTAATGGGGATCTCTGCCCTAAACCCCAGAGCTGCCAAAGCCTTACCATACAAGAGACACCGTGGACGTCGAGAGAGACGAATAAGCACATGAAGGAAAGTAATCCTGTGTAGCGGGTTCCAAGGTATAGCTGCCTCAGTTGAGATGGTGGTGAGGTCCAATATGATGCAAAGAGCCCACCCATATTGTCCATTTGTGTGGCTGTTTTCTCCTCAAGACGTCTAATTCGAAACCGGCTGTGAGTACTGTTTCCCAGCTGAGTTTTTTTGCGAGTTCAACTGATATCAGCGCCCGCTTTCCTGGATGTGAAGACGAACGCACATGTAGAGACCGGCCATGACATGATAGAGCTTGACCAGTGCAACTTAGGTGACTGCAATGTCAAGGGCAAGATTGGTTGACAGGGACAGCAGGACATACAGTAGTCTTTCAGAAGGAGAGCAGGATCTTGCCAGTTGACCATTGTTAATACACACACCCAGAGTAGATGAAGGAACCAACAGTCTGCAGACACGCATATATAAGAATGCCGCGCAAGGTAATTGAACGGCCCTTCGGGAAACTCAGACAAATGACTAGACTGGTGTCACTGACCCATCACATCAGAAAGTTTCGCGCCTGCATGCGCGTGACATTGGGTCCGTGATGGTAGATGGGCTTCCAATAAAGTGTCCACACTTGGTCACTCCAATGACATAAGCGAGAAAATCAAAATCGAGGAGGGAATCGATAGATGTCAGATTGGCCGTACCCCAGTATCGCCAAATCGCAATGTTTCTACCCCGGGAAAGTTGAATCGCCAACACAAACTTCCGAATAACGAGGAGATAAAAGGATATGTGTGAACCGAGACCAATTTCATAGCGGCATAGAACCTGAAGTGACGGAGGGCGTTCAGTGGGTTCGATTGGGTTCGGGGACAGCACTTCTGCCAGACTGGTCATGTGGGGAGCGAATTCTATGATTTATCTGTATGATCATCAAGAAAGATGATCGCGAAGGTTGGACGTCAGTCAGCAGAATTCCGGGTGAACAGTTCAAACAGGGCTTATTAGTAACTTCAACACCAAACCGGGCGGCGAGGACCGCCAAAAGAGGAATCCTCTAAAAGGAGTCGGAATGAGAGAGCCCGCCCATCAGGAAATCGGTATTTTTTTTTTTATTCCGATTTATATTCCGCCGCAGAGCTGTGTTGGCGTGGCGTTGCTGGGTGCGGGTCATAGCAAGTCAACAGTCACTGGCAGTAATGCCGTGCGTTCATGAACTTTTATTTCTCACCCGCCCACACGTGAGGGGGCGCCGGGGGGAGGCGCGCATACACACATGTGCATCGATCACATCAACTCTACTTCGGGTTCGGATTTCCCACCAACCCTTCCACCTCACTTCACGTTCTAACACTCAATCCACTCAATCTGAGGCTCACAATTGCTACCGATTACAGCTCCAATTGGTGTGTCATGTAAATTTCAAGCGACCGTTGACGAAGCAACTAACCAAATCTCATGTTGGCACCAACGCAATCTTCGTGTCGTGCCAGTGATAAAGGACCTAATATGGGAGATCGTGACGCACCTCCCTTGGGGGGATCAGATGGACCCCGCGTAGATGGACGTACGTCCCATTCAGCATTTCCACACCGACCACTGACTAGCGTGGCATAGTCCGTGTGACAATCGACATACTCTCAGATGACGTTCTCATTCACATATTTCATTTCTGTCGGGCGGACGGTATGAACACATTTCGCATTACGTGGAAGTGGCAACCACTGGTGCACGTCTGTCAAAGATGGCGACATGTCATATTTGCGTCACCACGGGGTTTGGACCTGCGGCTTGTCTGTACGCGAGGGACGCCCGTGCAAGGGATGGTGGATATTTGGCCCACTATTCCGATCATCATATTTGATCAAGCCGAGCCCTCCTCTGCACTTCCTATTTCCAACATCATTGCTGCTCTTGAGCGCCATGATCGCATATTCGGGATTTGGCTCGACAACCTCACCCATTCAGAAATGCAATTATTCAGCGCCGCGACAAATAACCGATTCCCGGCGTTGACTCATCTAGAGCTTGGGCCTAATAAGGATACAACACGAGCTCTACCTCTGGGGTTTTTGGGTGGATCCACCCCGTGTCTACGCACCGTCCGGTTAAATGGCGTTCCGTTTCCAGCACTTCCCCATGTTCTTTTGTCCGCCAAGGACCTTGTCGAACTCCAACTCCGGGACATACCGACCGAAGGCTATATTTCGCCGATGGCGATGGTCGCCGGCCTGTCCGCATTGGCCCGTCTCCAAAAGGTTTCCATTGAATTTCGATCAAAAGGAGATTTTGATCAAATGTCCCAGTTTCCGCATCCACGGAGACACATCATCCTCCCCGCTCTCACTCATTTTAGATTTCGGGGTACTACCGACTACGTTGAGGACTTTCTATCCCGAATCCAGGCTCCTTCACTCTATAGAGTCAAAATAACGTTGTTCAACCAACTCCTTTTCAATATTCCACAACTCACCCGGTTCATTAAACGAACAGAAAAACTTAGGTCCTTCAATCAAGCCAGCATAGCATTCAGAGATAAGGACGCCAGGCTCTCACTTCTTTCATCAGAGAGGGAAGTTTACTTGGCATTGCGGATCGCATGCAATGGGTTAGAGCAACAAGTTTCGTCCCTTGCGCAGGTGTGCAGCCAACTCCACTCTCATGTCTCCCGAATGGAGCTGCTCGACTTGGAGGAGCAAAGGAGCCAACGCCAACATTGGCAAGAAGATATGGATGCCAGACAATGGTTGGAACTCTTTCAAACATTTACTGCCGTGAATACACTCCGTCTGGCCACGGAAGCAGGATCGCTTGCCTGGCGTGCGTTGCAAGGACTTGGCGCGGAGAACGTTACGGAAATGCTACCTGCCCTGTGCGATCTTTATGTAGAGGAACACGGGGAATTCCCGTTTATTCAGGAAGCCTTAAATCGGTTCCTTTCTGCGCGCAAGCGTTCTGGCCACACCGTAACTGTCCACCTCTGGGAAGGCCAGAAGGATCGTGACTCCGAGGCCGATAGCACATAATCGGCCCTAATTCTTCATAATTTGAACCCTCGGTGTTATCTATGTCCTGTCTATCGTTCATAACTATCTATACCCAGGACACCCGTTGTACTTGGTTACCCCTTATCATATCCCCCCTTACGATATCTTATCTCAGATACCGCCGTCAGGACCATGATGCTCCATATCTGTGATAAATATCCCACGGAAAGTTCATAGATACAATGCAGCTCGCCAACAGTGTGTATTTGGCAGCCAAAGTTGGACGATGCAATAACATTTGATTGGGAGGCATGTAAGCGCCTGAGTGACTGTTCGGCTCATGCTGGTAGACTTCGCATACTTCTTCTCGGCCCATTATTTGACCACATGATGGTCGCGCTCGCTGCTTACATTTGGACTACAAAATCGTTTATATAGTGGGTGACAACCCATCATGCAGATGGGCCGCATGGGCCGTACGAATGACACATCGCAGTCGTCGAAGCGGCCGGAATCACCATAAATTCCGTATCTGCAGCAACACAGTGGTGGCGCTAGGGGGCACTATAATCAACCAATTATCTTACAACATGACACCATCCAGTCGGGGATGAGGCCATGACTAGTGCTGAGTCTACGTCGTTGCCAAGTGCCAACTAAAAATATGGTTGTGGGTGTTGGTCACGGACCTCACGGTATGGCGGTCTCATGGCGTAATTTTGGCAAAGTCGGCTTTATCTTGTCCCCGCACCACTCTCAGATCAGTGCCGCTGTCCCAAGTTAAGGCAATGAGGTTGTGTGGGAGGGCGGTCCTTGAACATCATGGAGTCGGTGTGTACGGTTAGTGCCACTGTAGAACTGTCGCCAATAGTACCGTTGCCGCGGCGAACACGGGGAAAGGTTCCGAGCTGTCGCCGGACCGGGTGCCGCTGGTGTACGTGCCGTCATGGCACGCCGTTTGTGGCTGTTTGTATTCCTGCGTTGCCAGTGTGCCATTATTTTATTTTATTGTTGGATTCGCTCCACAATCGCTGTCGGCGGTGCCGAGGCTCGCCCTCAGGCTCCTATTTGCGCCACCACTATATCGTCACAGTTAATCCCTGGCAGTGCCCACCGCCTAGACTAAGAGCCAAAATCAAACGGTTATACTGTTTAATCTTTCTGATGGCATAAATTTCCTGGGGCTATTGGCACCACGGCTCTATTTCATTTCCAGTGCAAATCTTCGATGCCGTATAAATTCCGGTGGCGCATCATGATATATGCAGACTTAAACAGGGTTAAGAAAGACAACGAGTTCACACCTGCCACTGACCTGCGGTAGGGTGTTTGTATCATCCAACACTGAATCCTTATTAGCGTTCGAGTCACCAATGCAGTACGTATATTGGCTAGTGCCATTGAAAAAAAAACTCACAAAGTCTTCAAAGCCACCCTCAAAACCTTTTCCATGGCCTCTTCTCCCTACTAGTCAATACCCTCTCGCAATATGTGTTTCCTAGTGGCGATGGATCGTCGATTTCAAAATGTGACCTTTCAGATGCTGTGACGAAGGAGAATATCGCCTCATCAGAGAGAGAGTCAGTAAAGCAACAAGGTTGGAATACGCCTTCTTCACACTGTGACACTGGACGACAGCTGACTTTTGCGGTCAGGCCGTCAAACAATCGACGTGCTTCCAGATAGCGTCCTCTTGTACATATTCGGTTTCTATCATCGGGCATCCTTGGACTATCTGAACAATACGTGGCCGTGGCCAACGTTAGTACACGTATGCCAAAAATGGAGATACATTGTGTTCGCGTCACCACACTATCTTGATCTACGACTCCTCTGTACCCACACAACTCCCGTGAGGGAGACACTGGATGTCTGGCCGGAACTACCCATCATCGTCAACATTTGGAACGATTCACGCTTGATATATCCCGAGGATGAGGGCAACATCATCGCAGCACTGGAGGATCACAACCGTTTGTGCCAGATCTCACTCTCGGGTCTTTCAACGCCGTTGTTGGGAAGATTGGCCCCAATGATGCAAGGGCCATTTCCGAAGCTAACATCTCTTCACCTTGGGTCGGATGGTGATATTGCCGAGGTCCCTTCCGATGCGTTCTCGAATGGCTTCGCCCCACGTCTACAGAGACTGTGGTTGATTGACATTTCATTTCAGAAGCTGCCAGATCTCCTTTCATCTACCCCGGACCTCACCGAACTCTACCTTGTTGGGATACCAAGTTCTGGTTATATTTCACCCGAGGTGATGACCAAATGCTTATCCAAGCTGGCCAGGCTCAATTGCCTTCGTCTCGAATTCCATTCCCCGAACCCCCGTCCTGTTAGAGGAATCCAAGGTCCACCTCCGCTTACGCGTACAACCCTCCCGGCTCTCACCGTCTTTATCTTCCGTGGGGTTAGCGAATATTTGGATGTCCTCGTAGCACAAATTGACGCTCCTCGACTCGAGAACCTTTACATAACATTTTTCAACCAGCTCATCTTTACTATCCCACACCTCCAACAGTTCGTCGGTCGTACAGGAAACCTCCAGTCACCCAACAGAGCGGCGGTACTCATTGACAGTGCCTTTGTTGAGATTATACTGTATCAACCGGGAACAACGCCAAGAAGTCTCACGTTGCGAATCTCGTGCGGGAAGTCCGACTGGCAAATTTCGTCTTTGGTGCAGGTCTGTGGCCCATTTTTGCCTTCCCTCTCGAGCGTGGAAGAGCTCGAAATCCGCCATTTTCATTATTACCGTGCAGATTGGCCGGCCGACGTGGATGATGACCAATGGCTGGAATTCTTCCACCCATTCACTGTTGTACAGATCCTGTACGTGCGCAGAACAGTGGGACCTGCTGTCGCACTGGCGCTTAGAAACCTCACTGGGGAAAGGGCTACAGAAGTGTTACCTGCGCTGCGCGATATTTTCGTGGAGGGTCGTCAGCCGTATTCACCTATGTGCGCGGCGATGGAGTCATTTCTCACGGCGCGCCGACTTTCCGATCACTCTGACTATCCAGCACTGTAAGGGGTAACGGGAGCGGACACTTAACTCTAACTCCCCATTGTCTACTATTGGCGCTCGATGGCATCTACTTGTCCGAGTCGCCTGCTATTCTAGTTATTTAATGGAAACACCGCAGCTCTGGTCAAACCAAGGCCATATGGTACTCTTGATATTACAGACATAATCCGCGCTATGGTCCTAGACATAGCTGAGTAGAACAGTAATTTCGAGCTCTTTTTTCAAAGTGATGTACAACTAAATGAAAAGGGCATATGAGAGTTCAGTGATAACAGCCGGAGAGTAGGAAGGCGCTCTCGGGGCTCAGCGATAAGAGCCACCCCGACTGGAACCCTTACGAAATCTCGCCAGTGAGTTCTTATCAGCACGTCTATAGAGATTACTGTACTAGCCTCGTTGCGTCTCACCCGAAATGGGTGATCGTATTATGGCTGACGTCATGGGATCGCTCTTCGCCAGAACAGAAAGGCTCGCGTGTTCGGGCGGGCATCCTCAAACGTGTCCTGTCGCTGTGTCACTTATAACAACTTCAAGTTAAAGAGCACGCCAAGGTTTAACCTGGTAACTTTCCATCTCATTCTCTTGCTTTCTCGCTGAATGCAAAACTGGGCCTATCTTCTGAAGGCTCCATATCAGGATGACTCGACTATCTCCAATGTCCACAGGCACGACTCGGATATCGCTGTCCTCACCCTCAATGTTCAAATTCTGGTACAAGACTAAGGTTCATGCCGTTAAGTCCTACGTACACCGTCTCCTGACCTGGAAGCAAGGAATGAAACGGAACCCTGCTACAGAAATGATTCGAGGTGGTATCTGAGCAACTTCTGACCCCGGACACTGGTGCTGACCATGCTTCACCCTGGCCGCCGCAGACCGAGTTGCCCCTACTATACGTAAGCACCACGTCATGGATACCACCAGGTTGATGACGGACTGATCCCCGTTCTTTTTGTACCCTAATGTAGTAATGCCCTGGAGGCAGTGCCACGGAAAACTGTGCTTCATCAAGCCCTTCGTGTTCTTGGTGCCTCGCATGGCACGTCATTGTGTCGCGCCATAATCCGAGTCAGCACCCGGCTGCCTTCATGAATCTGCAATTGTCCTATAAAATGTGTGTATCTGAATCTGTGATGTCGCCACCATCATAATTTCGTCATAACTTTAAGCAAAATGACACACCAGACGAAATTCAAAAGTGGTATAGTGTTGCAAATCCATGAGCATGTTTATCAGTTGACTTCCGTGTGGCAGTGTTAATAGTGACGCACGTTCCTGTCTGTGGGGAACCTTTAAAGGACGCCCATCACGGCCCGTGATAATTAGCGTTCTATCACTCCATCACTCACCGATGAGCCCTCAACAGTGCGTCCAGGCAGGTTAATCAAATTTCTAAAGACCTAATTGAGTTTGTCATAGGAACACTCGCAATTTTCCTCGCCGTTCGGCCACCGTACCGCTGGATAGCGTCACGCAACGACCGCTGGTTTGCCATAGCGGCTTGTCGTCGATTCTAATCGATGGCCCTATCGGGGGACCAGAGCCGTGCGAGTGTGTTCCACTGTGGCAGAGGGAACCCGATGTACAACCCGGTCACGTATTGTCTTATGCACAATGTCCACCACAACACTGACAGGTACGGTGCAGACCGGGTATCAATCGGTATACTTCCAGACGAAGTTTTACTACATGCATTCCACTTCTATCGGGCGGATGCCATGGATGCTCTAAACGGGACGTGGGGGTGGCATAGACTAGTACACGTATGCCGAAGATGGCGTCAGATTATCCTCGAATCACAGCACTCTTTGGACTTGCGACTCCTTTGCACAGAGAAAACACCCATAAGGAGAACGCTGGATGTATGGCCCCCCTTGCCCATCATCATGGAGTGCCGCATCCCGCGTACAATGTTGCAATCCCCCAACCAGGTTACCGAGGACAGCACCGGCAATGACCTCGTTACCGCACTCGAACATCCTGACAGAATACACCAGATCACGATCTGTGGCCTGACAGATTTACTATTAGGAAAAATAGCTTCAGTCATGCTAGAGCCATTTCCCGAGCTGACGCATCTTCGACTTCAAGTTGAATCTCGCGATGATTCGGACACGGCTACGGCTCTTCCTGATGGCTTCCTAGGTGGATTCGCCCCACGTCTTCAAAGGGTTTGGTTGGAGTATCCCATTCCCAGCATTGTCCGATACCCCTTTATCAGCCAGTGACCTAGTCGAACTTCGGTTGGACAAGATACCTGATACTTGGCACATTTCTCCCGGGACGTTAGCTAGGGCCCTGTCCAAGTTGCCCAGGCTCGTCTCACTTTCCATCGAATTCCAATCCCCGCAACTTCGTCCCGATCAAACCAGCCAGGACTCGCCCCTTCCACTCTCGCGCGCCGTGCTCCCATCTCTCGCCATATTTTTCTTCAAAGGCGTTTGCGAGTACTATGAGGACCTCGTCGCGCGAATCGACACTCCCCGTCTCAGTTACACCTTCATCAAGTTCTTCAACCAGCTCATCTTCGACGTATCCCACCTCCCCAAGTTCATTGTCCGCACCGAAAAGCTTAGGTCACTCAACCGGGCGGAAGTGTTTTTTGATGGTCAGGGCGTCGGGATTGGGTTTTATCTTCCAGAGACGACAGTTACAAGGAATCTCACTCTGCGGATCTTATGTAGTCAATCCGATTGGCAGCTTTCGTCTCTGACACAGTTATGTAACCAGTCTTGGCCTCTCCTCTCCCGGGTGGAACGGCTCGACATCCGCGAGTGTCCTTCAAGCCCTCGGGAACCCCAGTGGCAAGATAAGATGCAATGGGTCGACCTTTTTCACCCGTTTACGGCGCTGAAGGCGCTACATATTCCTAGGGAACTAGGACCACGCATCGCACCTGTGCTGCAAGAACTTTCCGAACCCAGGGCTGCAGAAGTGTTGCCCGCGCTGGATAGCCTCGTCGTCGAAGACCTCGAGTCATCGGAAGTGCTGCAAGGTGCCGTACAGCGTTTCATTGCCGCGCGTGGATTCGCCGGTCGACCCGTAGATGTTCGCCGATGGGACAACAAGTGGGAACGTGATTTGGAGTGGGAATGGGACTTGGCCCGGGAATGGGAACGGAGATTGGAAGTCGATGATTGACGGTACGTATTCTCTGCCTGTGACGGGTGTTGCTCAGTTACTCCCTACTACGCGTATTCAAGTTGGCGCTTATTTACGTTTTTCTGGCTCTTTGTGGTATGTCCTTTTATGTTCTCCGCGGGCCCTTCGCTGCTGGTTAGTTGTTGTAATATTTGCCTGGGCAGTTGGTGATGCGACGACACCTTTAATTCGCCTCATGCCATGATGTGTACTAATAGTCTAATACCACCGGCAATGACATATCCTCTGCTGATAGCACCGCCACATGGTGCTTTGCGATGGTTGTGAACACCAGGCGTACATCGGGATACTTGAGGTGAAACCGACCATCGGTAGAGACGACTTGCTAGTGGTCGTCAAAGCTGCACTTGCCCATGCTATACCCGTAATGAGGCCTCGTATAGCCTGACGCACCACACTTGCTCTGCATGTAGTGGCTCGACCTCGGCCAACAGCGCCTCACGGAAATACGGGCTACTGATCTTTTGTTGCAAGTCTGCTTACAGCATAGTTAACTCTGAGGGCACATTTTTCCACATACAAAGGATGGATTGATGTATCTGGTGGTTCGAAGTGCTGAGCGCTTTTCCATCCGGGACCGATAGGCCACTCGTTTGTTTGTACAAGTTTGGGGGTAAATACAATCTAGCCTTATATATTCAAGGCATGTCGAACGCCGTAAACTTGAACTGACAGTACGCCGGGTACGGTGTCACCTGTTATCCGAGTTGGTCTTGCAGACGCCCTCCTCTGGATGGCAGAGTAACCATGGTGGTCTGCCTCAGGCGGCCATCTCTCCATGTCTGCAAACGATTTCATCCTACTGACTGAGAATATGTTCTCTTTGAGCGTCGCGTTTTCTCGTCGGCAACCGAAACCATAAGCGTTGACTTCTGCTGGCGCGTTCAAACTGCCAGTCCCGGAATGATATCCTTGGCGAATTCTCTCCTGTGGCGGCCTTCTGTCCTCGTTCACGGGACCAATCGGAGGGGTGTATGACCAGCATGTGTGTTTCATATCCAGGTTATCATACTAGGATCGACCACGAGTTTCGAAGCAACTGCTTCGTCCTTCCCACCTCCTAACACCCTGAATCTAACACCTGACTCGCCTCGATGGCTTCTCCACAGTGCGTTTAATAAATCTACTGATTCCGACTGCATTACCGCAATAGCTACTAAACTTTACATAGACCTGCTCGCAAGCCTATCCTTCATATGTTCTTCCCACTGATCAATAGAATCGCCGGGCATTTCTTCTCTAATACATCTCCTCGAGCTCCGATAGATGGTCAGACTTCGTTCGAGGGCTCAAAGGTGGAAAGATCTCTCGGACGTTGCTGGAATGGGTTATTCAAGCGACCAAGTCGAGGTATCGTCTTTTGCAGGTCGTCCGTGACCAGCTCTGACGAGTACAGTGCAGGACGTGTGACATTCGACATGCTCCCCGACGATGTTCTACTAGACATATTCGATTTCTACCGAATGGATTTCTCCTATTATCCATGGAGATGGCATAAGCTAGTACACGTCTGCCGGAGGTGGCGACACGTCATCTTTGCCTCACCGCGCCGATTGGACCTGCAATTTCTCTGCACACCCAACACACCTGTGAGGGAGCTGCTGGATTTCCTACCTCCCACCATGCCCATCATGATAAGCAATTGGTCCAGAAGTCCAGCGCCGTACGACCCTCTCAGTCTCGAGGATGGCCATCAAGTCATTTCCGCGATCGAGAGACGTGACCGCGTGCGGTGGGTCCACCTCGACGGTATAACGAGTCCTCTCTTGGAGGAGCTGGCGGGAATGATGCAGGAGACGTTCCCGCTGATGAAACTCGTTCGGCTTTGGTCGGAGGATGAGACGGTGCCTGTCCTCCCGGAGGCGTTCTTGGGTGGGTCCTGCCCGCGTCTCCACACATTCTGGCTGTACGGCATTCCGTTTCCGCAATTGCCCGGACTCCTTCTGTCGACCAACGATCTCGTCGTTCTGCGACTGGAGAAGATACCAGATTCTGGGTACATTCCATGCGATGTCATGGCCGCCAGCCTGTCAACATCGACGAAGCTCGAAACGCTTATCATCGAGTTCCAGTCCATGGATCCTCACCTGGACGGAACAGGCACACAACCTACCGCTTCGCTTACACGCACCGCTCTCCCCGCTCTCGCCCTGTTTAGGTTCCGAGGCCAAGGCGTGTACTTTGACAACTTTGTTGTCCGATTTGAGAGTCATCTACTGATACCCGACTTCGACCAAAGTTGGCATGAAAACACTACGAATAGTAGGAGACTGCTCTATGAAGCGTCCTACACTCCCCAGGCCGGGCTTAGACTTCATTCAGAATCCTCGATTCCTCACTGATCAGGTTTGATTTTACTTGCTAATATAAATACCTTACTTTCCAATCTCGGAACTAGGTTATTATTTTATCATCAATAAATGAGTGTGTCCCGACTTTGGGAGGCCGGAGGAAGACTGGGCGTATTTTGTGTCGCTACATTTCGTCGGCTATCAATACTTGTTCCTCAATCAACGTCTGGGACCTAACTCCCTTTCGTTCGACCCTAGCACCCGAGATTTGGATCTGTGGTGTTAGGATGGGTGACTCCAGTTTTTCCTGCTTTGTGCGCGTGATTGCAATTTCATGAATCAGAACGCGGCGAGGCGCTACCCACTGCTTGACGCCAACCATATGATACCAGACCTGAAGGGCTTCAAATCATGGCGCACTTCTTAAACATCAATTCTGCAACTCCCGAGTTCTTTCCAGAAATATCCAGCAAAGTCCATGTGTCTGAGAGAAAAGGATATAATATACGAAGATAATATCGTTGCCGAACGGGAGTCGTAGGGGAGTTTCGAGAGATGTCGCGTGACTGGTTATCTGTCCTGCTGCAGAATCGAACGGCATTTGGTAGGCTAAGTAGCTGAACATACTGTAAGGTACTGTATGCCAGTGGGCTCGGTGTCGTATTTGACAACTTCCGAAGTCTGGCAACAAGCTGGTACCTCAACACGTGTCAAACAACAGAAGCAAACAAGTGAGCACATGCTCCGGGTTCAGCGTGGGAACGTTGCCGTAACAAACGCGTGAGACACGTGCGTCTCGTGCGTGAGCGACCGACGGGTCGACGGGTTAACGCAAAGACCAGCAGGGTCATCCTGTACCGATTTCTCTCTACGAACGCGTGCCGTTGCATGTGGGCTTGAACAGAATGGGTGGGTCAAGTCATTTGCATGTGCCAGATATAGGAAAGAGAAATCGTACGGTGGGCCCCACGGGCGATGTTGAAGAAAGGGAAGGGATCCGTTAAGCGAGGGATAGGCGGATGGATGAGGCGCGGTACATAGCGGAAGCGAAATTAATGCACAAGATCAACACTAAGCCCGATAAAGAACCAAACCCCGGCTTTATCCCCTTGCGGCCGTGCCTCGATCCTTATCATTACATTGGAACGGATAAATTGCATCTCACAGTACAACCAACAGTACAACAATCGACACAGGATCCCGTCACCACTGTGGAACACCACGAGGAGGATTCGAGGCACATCGTGCAATTGGGCATGTGGGAGGCAGTGAGAGAGGACATAGACAGGCGAATCGGAGAGTGCCTGTCACGGGCTGGCGGTGAACCGGGACAACGTTTCCAAAGCAGGGCCGACGTCCGGCCGGGAGCACGACTGACAGTGGCAGGTCCCCCCCCAAAGTGCACTATTGTGTCGTGCTCGCACGCCCCAACCCTGGATCCTTTCTCTCTCTTCACAACGCTCCCAAACCATCCACCGTATCACCCTAGGTTTCTGATAACAGGTAGAGAACAATACCCACACGTAATTTTTCTCTCATGACTCACCCGAATACAGAGCCTCAGCCCCAAGCATTCCATAATTGCTGTCTTTTTCCCGCGAATGAGCCCTTGCGCTAATAGCGCGAATAGGCGATGTTCATAGCAATGCAGTGTACCAGTATATGTGACGTGCACGCTCCCCTTATGCGCTTTCGCTGCCTAATATAAGTTCAATCGCTCCTCCGTCGCTTCTCCCCGCTTTCGTCGATATCCCTTTATCAGTAAGTCCATGTCCTCGGGCGTAAAATCAACATGAGCTGACGGGTCATCCTACGCAGATCCACGCGAAAATGGCTCGTCGCATATCCTCTCCACGTATCGTTATCACAATAGTCAAGGCGATCATTCGCGTATTTACCAAAACGAAGCGGTCCGCAAGCGATGAGGTGCCTGGGGGAGAGAAGAAGAAGATGAAGAAGACTCGAACTCTGTCTGTCTTTCCGAGGTCACGTAAGAAAAGGCCTACGAGAGGTAACGTCCGCAATTGCCTGGTCTCCATGCCATGGTTTAAGCTTTAGGTGGATCAGCCGCGGACCACCGGTCTGCCAAAATCGAGATGCTCCCCGACGAGCTACTCGTCGAAATTTTCGATTCCCATCGACTGGCCATTATGGACGACTCATCGGGGCCTTGGAAATGGCATAGACTTGCGCACGTTTGCCGCAGGTGGCGACATATCATATTCACATCGCCTCGTCGGCTGGACCTACAACTCGTTTACACATACAAAAATCCCGTCAGGAAGACCCTAGATCTGTGGCCCGTCTTACCCATCTCTATTTCGTACCCCAAATCCTCGCCAAACCGGCGCCTGGTTTCCGAGGACGAGGAAAATGTTCTCGCGGCATTAAAACACCCTGATCGTATTTGCGAAATTGACCTCTCTATGTCACGGCAACTTGCATTAAAATCGGCTGGGTCGATGGGGGTGTCGTTTCCGGTACTCGAGCGCCTTTATATTAGATCTCAAGACACGATAAGGCCACTGAACATACCCATCGGATTCCTCGGCGGATCCACCCCACAATTACGCGATATCCACCTAGTTTCAGCCTCCTTTCCCACATTGCCGGTGCTCCTGTTGTCCTGTCAGGCGCTCGTCTCTCTTCAGCTTGATGATATCCCGATTGCTGGATACTTCTCACCGGAGCAGCTCGCGATTAGTCTGTCTGGGATGGCCCAGCTGAAGTCCCTTAGGCTCCAATTTATTCCCCCAAACTCTCACGAAAGGAGTTTAGATGTTACACTGCCTAGTCGTGCTATCCTCCCAGCCCTCACTGAATTCGAATTCAAGGGTAACTGCGAGTACGTGGAAGACCTCGTCTCCAGAATCGACGCCCCCGCTCTTGAACAAATCAACGTCACGTTCTTCGAGCAGCCCGCTTTCGGTATCCCACGACTCTCCCGGTTCATCAGCCGAACCAAAGAAGTGAAGTCACCTCACCACACGTCTATCCGCCTTACCGAAGACGACATCGCCATCACCCAATACTTCCGACGACCGACCTCAGACTCTGGGACTTTTCGGCTGCAAATCCCGTGCGAAGAGTTGGATCGTCAGGTACCTCTATTGATCCATGTCTGCAGACACCTCTCCGAACTTCTTTCCGGCGTGGAACGCTTCGACATCAGGGCATTACCGCGATTGTCCATGGAAGGAGACGAGATGGATACGACCGTATGGCTGGAACTTTTCCGTCCTTTCAGAGGCGTGAAGAAGCTTGAGGTCACTGGTGGGTTGGTTTCAAGTATCGCGTCTGCCCTGGAACGAGTCACTGGAGAAATGGCTCGGATCGTCTTACCAGCTATGCGCGACCTTCATCTGTTTGATTCTCCGTCTGTGCCTGCCTCCATCGAACCATTTATCGCTGCGCGTCAGCTTTGCAATCGTCCCGTAGCAGTACACTATGAGCGAGAAGATTCTCTTGACCATTCAAGTGAGAGTGATTAAGAAACTGTAGATCTTTTTTTTTTTTTTGCTTCGTCATATTTTTCTTTCCCTTCTGTAAATCTGGGGTCTTTGGAACAAGGTTTTACTTCTGCTAACATGATGTGATCTCTCTGTATGTACTATACTATATGCTGACACTCCTTTACCAATGAACATCGTGATGCCCAACGTGATCGATCGAACATTTGTCATATGTCGGAGCGTTAGCGTGTAGCATGGTGGTGTGCGATGTCGACATCCAATCACTGCTCGTTGTTTATGCAATGTGCTCGCATGGTGAGTGGGAGTATGACTGGGCAATGTGTCCCCCAGTCTAGGGATCAGACGCCACTGACAAAGTCCAATCAATCAACTACATGTACTACTGTACCAAGTACCAAGGTCCCATCCATCAGATATCGTTATCGCCGACATCGCCGACGTTGGCACGTGCGTCGCCTGAATATTCTCGCCGGCCCGGGAGACCTATCTCATACACGTCATACGCCTTTCAGTGCCCACCACCTCGATCCACTAGGGAACCGCTCACGTCCGTTGAAGGATGTCTAAGATATGTAACTCCAGAGCTGAACTAAAAGGGGCACGGCAAGCCTGTCGATTTTTGGTGGGGTTACTTGCTCTCCGTGGAATCATCCTGGTGCGATGGAAAACTGATTACGTGTTGCAGCATTACTACGTGCTCCTTTGCGGATACACGCCCTTCAGCGCAGATGACATGAAGGAAGTGATACGGCAGACGAGTCAAGACGGCAGGGTCCAGGGGGCAGGGTGAACTTCCACGATACTAGTAGTACTGGGCCCGGGACGAATATCTCTGACGAAGGTACGCCGGACCCATCGCGGCTTGTGGGAATGCGCTTATCTGACTTTCGCGACCTACGCCATAGCCAAGAAGTTCATCCGTGCCTCCTCTACCCTGACCCCGCACGTCGCCTCACCACCGAGCAAGTGTTATCATATGCATGGCCGACGAGCTTCGCGGGTCCGACGGAACATGACCTGTGCGGCCTTGACTCGCCGCGCGCAGGGTGGCGCAACGCGATCGGCAGCGTGGCTTGGGCGCTGTCGCTCTTTGCGAAATGTAATGGCGCGAACGATAACAAAAGGACTAGCTGGCACTCTGCCCCAACGATGAAGATGAAAACCAGAGCCGAAGCGGGTCGTCGTCACTGTCGGCGCGTGCGATGCCGAAACCAGACTCTCACCGTGACCTCCCACCTGCATCACCACTGGATGATCGCGCGCTACGGGGCGGGCTGGCTGGCGGGACTCGTGGCAAAGGCGACTCCAAAGACGACGCCGACGTCGCCACCATTGCCCTCCGTAATGTCGTTATCTAATTCCCTCAACAAGGCCGAGGCTGCTGCCGAGGCCAGAAAGGCGCAGGAAGGAGATGCACCCCATGCCGACGACAACGGTATCCTAGCCGCGCAAAACGTAGGAAGATGAAGTGGCGCTACGTATGCCCGGGTCTTTCGACTTTGGGGATCACGACAGTGGTGCTGCGCATGAGACGCCGGGTGCGGGTACCGTCGATCCGGTCGGTGCTGTCGGTATGCTCGGGAACCTGTGGTGAGGGATGCAGCTGAGATGATGGTGCGAACGGAGACACCTTGCGCTTATCTTCCCCCCATTTAGGTCTTCGATTTTATCTACACTCACTATTACGGTTACAACCCGTACCGCGGTGTCGTTTGGCTTTTTTTTTAGTTTGTATCTTCCCGTCTGCTCGGTTCGGGTTTTGATTGTACGATCCATATGGCTCGTTCTTCTCCTTGAATATGTGGTCCGTGCGAATCTTACCGTAAAGCAACTTAAGAGTAATGAAAGGCTCCCGATTTACTAAATCCGTCACTGGCCTTCGAACATCAAGTGACACTTAGAGGGACATAGGCAATAAATGACCTGTTACTAACGCCTGTAAGGCAAAATACAAGATTGGTTCTTTATTTTGAACGTATCGTCGCTGAGGTAGAATGCAAAGGTAGTCCCTTGTGCAGCCACGGCCGAAGACCGTGACATGAGGCCGACCCATCACAAAGTGCTGCAAACTTGAACCAAACCTATTCGAACATTGGATATACGGTGAGCCATTCGGTTAGATGCTAGGGGGTAGAGTTCAACATTCAACTGCCGCAGACGTTCTACATCTATGTACTGCGACATAACACTGCATGTCGCCTGGGTCGAGATACATGTCCTGGTACACCGGGTGTCACAGCCCATCCTGCATACTGAGTTCAAAGATATGGTAAGGGAAATGGCGATAGATAGATACCACGAAACATCAATCGGATGGGAAGCAGAGAACACTTACCGATCACCGACTTTTCGACACACTTACTCCGAGACCTCGCTTTTGCTACCCCGGCAGTGGACAGTTACAGGGTGGTCGTAGCGCTGTCGCATGGCGATGAACTGTTCAATGGCTTTCTGGACAGGTCCCGACTCGGATAGCTGCCAGCTGTCGTACGCCGATAAGAGAAGTTTTTGTAGAGCAGGCAACACTTCTGTTGATCTTTCCCCGGCGAGTTCTTGAAGGGCAGGTGCGACAAGTTGAACTGAATCCTTGGATTGTAGGGAAATTTCCTTCACAGAGGTGAACAGGCGTAAAAAATCTCGCCATTGGATGACTTCAATTTCATCTTGCCAATCTGGACGATATACTGCGATCTTGAGGGTTCCCAAAGTAGGGAGGAAAGGCAGGAATGAGTTCAAGACCTGAGCAACAGCAGAAAGCTGCCAATCCAACGGGTCACAAGAGATTTCATGTTGCAAAGAAGGGGCTTCCCTGTCGTTATCGGCCATCTATTCTGGTCCGAAAAGTGTGACCACGACACCTGTACTGTAAAATCCTACAGATGCTGTATGAATTGTCATGAATGTTTCCGTGCGATGGATGAAGTGCCCAAGTAGTGGAGCGTCGAATACTAGTTGATTGAAGAAATAAAAGTCACTTTGGTTGAGTATGGGTGTTTCGATTTGAGACAGGACGTCCTCCAAGTACTCGACATTGCCCGCAAAGCCTAAATAGGCGAGATTGGGGAAGACCACACGAGGGGGCAGATGTCGGATTACTCGAGGGGCCTGAGATCGAGGGTGTTCGAATCCGAGCTTAAGTGATTCGAGCCTAGACAATGTGGACAGAAGAGGAACGATCGTCTCAGGTGCAATGTATCCGGAATGAGGAATACAGCGAAGGAAAAGCCCGACAAGGTTGGTGGTAGATGAAAGTAGTCTTCCCATTGATGGATAAGGAACACCATACAAGTCGAGTGATCGCAAACGTGGGGCAGATCCACCCAAAAACGAGTTGGGAAGGACTGGCACGTTTTGTCGTTGAAAAGTGCCGAGCCGCACACTTGTCAGCACTAGGAATGGCTTGTCTATTGCCGCAACTTCTTTCAACAAGGAATCTTGAAATTCGTGGTTGTCGTAATGTATTTTACACACTCGATTGTGATGGCCCAGCGCGGCAACGATGTCAGCAACATCCTCTTTGGACTGCGTGCTCTTCATAGACTGCATGTACTCTTTAGTCTGGATGTACTCGGAAAATATGACAATGGGCAATGCTGGCCAGATATCCAGCGTCTTCGAGTAGACAGATCGTTGTTGAGTGCAGTAAAGTTTCAGATCCAGGCGACGTGGTGAAGCAAACACGATACAGCGCCATCTGCGGCACACGTGTACCAGCGTTTGCCATCCATCGTAATCATGACCGTCGTCAAATTGATTGGGATTATCTTCACCCAGATAGAAGTCGAATGTTTCTAGCAGGACATTGTCGGGGAGTACATTGATAGTCACTCGTGGGTAGAGTCGGCCTCAGGCTGTGCCTCCTTACTTGGTAATCATCCTTGAAGTACACCTGCATATTGCCACTCACCTCGGTCTCCTTCAACCCACAACATCTTTCGTTGACGTGCAACGCGCTTTCCACCATTGGAATCCTTGACGACCTGCATTAGCGATGCGTTGAAGGATGGGAAGTTGGTGATGGGACCGGGGTTCAGTCTCAAGTTTGGAGGAGGCAGGATAACTACTGGTGAGTGACGAATCAGTCTGAGAACGGGGCGGGTGCAGCAAAGTGGTTATCTAAGCCTTGAGCTTGAGGCATTTTTCACCTGTGTTGTTTGTCTGTTTGTATTCTGCACAGCCCTCAACGTAATGGCCCACGTTCAAGTTCAATTATACAGCCACGGAGAGTGACAATGAAGATCCAGACCAAAAATGGCCCTCTCATCGTATTGAATATCCTCTTGACAGATACGCACGGCATTCCTAACAAAACTTGCATTATGTATAATATATAATCATTGGAAAAGGCGGCTTACGAACTGGCTCGGGCATACTGGTGTTTCCGTGTTTCCATCTACTGGGGCCCATCACTCGACAAATTCTCAGGCCCTATCTGGCACCACGGTTTTATATTGAACCCCAAAAAGGTCCCTGCACGATATATCCCACTTTCTGGATGCTTGTGACGAGAGCGCGCCATTGGATGCCATTGCCTTGGCCATTTTGATGTGCTCTCATACGGGTTGCAACCGCTTGACTTACCTCCGGAGACATGTACTGTAGGATACGCGATGGCATGTCGCCTATTCTGGCATCACAAGAAAGACGCAGCATGGCAGGACGTCTGATTCACAAAGCGGACATCACACAGCGCTCCTCAACCGAGCTTGCAGCGGAGCAGCGAACGACGGTCCTGTGGAAAAGGACGGAGGGCCCTGACCTCTCGATCAGGGGTGCTGTGGCGGGTACGACGTGCGACGGAGATCCTGGGAGAGTGCCTTCTGGGTTCAGGACTGGACGAGTACGGTAAGTTGTAGGAATCAAGCCTCCGGCAGCGCCGCAAAAAAGTATTTGTGCCTGAAGGTATATGTAGACGTCAGGGCTGCGAGCATCGCAAACGTTCGCCGTGAGAGGACAAACTAAGACAGACGCTGGTCGCCAAATTTTCCGGGGTTGGGTACAAGGGACGAATAGGACGCATTTCGCGCCGAGAAGGACGGAGAGCACAGCTAGGAAGGAAACAAAAAAGGGTGAAATTCACTGGTAGGACTTCAGTGACATGCTTTAGTACAGTGGCGATCTTCGCTGTGGAGGGACGTCAACGCAACATGAAGCTGCAGATGGGAAAAGGACACTAACGTTCGACGGAAAAGGGGGAGGAACTTTCGGCGAGTCTGATGCTTCCGCGCTATGCCGACGCACAACTGTAAGTCTCTGGGAAGCTCGGCTTATCCCGGGCAGCTAAGGTACCGCAGCAAGCCGAAACAGCACTTTAAGCTATGGTCCAACTGGGGTAGTGAGGGTGCACCAATGTCAGTATTTCGTTGCAGCATCATTTCCGATTTGTGATACCCTCAAGCGACCGAAGGATCACCGCGATATCATACCAGTTGCTAGCAAAGAGCAAAGTAAAAAATTGTGGTGTCAGCTTCGAAAGTCGAGAAAAGGGCGCTTACGTAGTTGGCGTGCGTGTGGTGTGCATGCAAGTCGTCGGAGCAACCGGACCGCGTAACTCTGATTCGAAAAGAAATGTATTGCGTTGTAACTGCTTCTCAGCGTCAAGCGGGGCTTTACCAACGCCGTCACCGCTCAAATAAAGGGACTCCCTTTTTGGGCTCTGCAACCACTTGTATCTCGCGTTCCTTCTCTGACTGATCGTGTGTGCTGTGGACACACGGTTTGTATTGGTGTATCATATCCCTTCGGCGATAGGACGGCATAAGTACGCTCACCTTCTACTTTCTAAATTGGGTCTCTAGTTAACTGTCCTGTGAAGCCCTGTCGCGAAAATGAACTATAAAGGCTAGTCGGTAGTTGCTCGCCCCTCAATCGACTGGCTCTGTCTAATGAATTGTGCAATTAGGTTTCATCATACATCATCCCCCGTCTCACTTGCTCTCTTTTGGTCAAAACTATGCGCACCTCCCACTCTCGTTTAGCGTCTGGCCACTAGCTTGGCTCTGCTCTCTCTCTCTCTCGGAGACCGCACTTTTTTTTTGCCGATGAATTAAGCTGACTCCCTTTGGTTATGCCAGAATCACCAGTTGCTTTCAATTCCGTCTCCTGTAGGCTGTAGTGGGGGTGAAGCGGTGTTTGACTACTGGATGCAGGATAGCAGAAGTAAGAACTTTCCCCTTTCCGTACTCTCATAATCCTACTCGTGTTGCATCGGCCTTCAAACACTGACACTAGGCCCCAATCAACCAACCTTCGCTTGACCGCGGCACTCATCGCCGCTCTGCAAGTCTACCAAAAGCAGTATGGGTCATCGGATCCCAATCTTATCACCGGCTTTGCCACCCCACCAGATCCTTCAGCTCGACCAGGTGATGGCCCAACAATGACGGATGGTAATCCCACCGTATTCACCGCTGAACTCGCTGGTAGCGCGCGAAATTGTTGGTGGACGCCATCGATTCCTTTCCTGCCGGCGGAAACTCCTAACTTATTCATCCCTATCGCCACTTTCCAGCAACTTGTTTCAGCTCACTTATTTATACCTATGTCAAATAGTTCAATGTATCCTCCGTTAGATGCCAATCTGCATCAGGATGGTTTTTTTTCTTGGACATCGGAACGAGTCACGCTTTGAGAACGGAACTGCATATGCGCCAACACTGTAAGGGCGTAGTTTTTAGATTAATGCAAAACGAACAAACGTTTCATATACAGTGCTGTAATGTGCTGTACGGACGCAGTGCGGTCAGACAGTGATTCTTTTCGAGTAGTACTGTAGTTTTTGGATCAGGAACTCAAGGTCTCTCACGGGAGACGGGTCGTACCATACAGTAGTGGAACCATGGAGCCTATTCCGTCTACAACCAAGAAAGCAGATCACACAAGGATTCCGGCCAGGCAATGTCACGGTCCGACTTGACACTGTCAACTGGAAAACCGGAAAACGCGGACGGAGGTGGAGTAACGTGATCGTGTCGCGGTGTGGGAATTCCTTACACCTCAAAGCTCTTGTGCCACAAATGGCAGGAGAGCCAATTCATCCTCCATAAACCCTGAAATGGAAATCCTTGTCCACCTTGCGACTGCACAGGCCCCACTGGCCCCAACTACCATCTTTCAACTTTCCATTTTGACTTACACCCAGGGCGCCTGCGCGAAAAGTGTCCAAACCAATGCCCAAATGGGGATGAAAAGGTAGGTGCATCTGGATAGACTAAACTTTTGCGCCTCACACCCGTCAGCCCTGATTGCCGTTCCACCAACTCATTGCTGTCTCGCTAATCTCCTCCCCTTGGTTGCACCCTGAGTTTGACTGTATCTAGAATGATGCTTGTCTGTCTTTTGCGATCTTCTGGACCCTGGGGAGAACGCCACCAGAAGTGGCCCTCTGGATGAATTGCGACTCACCGTTATATAAACTCCCGTATTTCTCAGAAAATCAGACCAGCGACCGTCGAACGGACACATACACCTTTGGCCTTCGCATCCACAACCCCCGGCAATCAGTTTACTCTTTGTTTGCGGCACCTGTCTCCACTAGTCCTCCACTACACCCACAATCGTTCCACAAAATGCGTTTCATTTCCCTTTTCATTGCCCTATTCTCTCTTTTTTCCAGTGGGTTACATCTCCAAAGTCCGGCTTGACATTCACTCTAACTACTTTGCCAGCTCTCGTATTTGCTGCGCCCGTTGTTTCTGAAGGAGAAATAACTAAGCGCTGTGTGGGTACAGGTTGCCGGTTCTCCGCGTCGGTGAGTGTGGGCTGGCATCTCAGCAGGTGCATGGTGGCCTGACAGAACTTGGATTGTGTAGTCCAACCCATCGTCAAACCAAGACGGTGCTATCGCCATGATTGGCGCCATCCAGATCTTACTCAATGAGCTCGAAACCATGGTTGACGGCTCATCTGGGGATTCATCCACGACGACGACTACCACATCGCCTGCACCAACAGGTACGCCTCACTCCCAGCTTTCTCTAATCGGAGAGCTTATAGAGATTTCCCTCCTTTTCTGTTACCTTCAGGTGCTTGATACACTCGTTGTCTCCTGACCAGTCATCCAAATCCCTCTCACCGATAAAATCGCTTATCGCTGGCCGCGTGTAGATTACAGTCG
>Ga0307512_10001508_pt1 | contig 32755 bp, 22 predicted proteins | sample 14_EM_MG_FD_200267 | JGI IMG/M metagenome (GOLD analysis project Ga0307512, IMG submission 200267) | Populus trichocarpa ectomycorrhiza microbial communities from riparian zone in the Pacific Northwest, United States - 14_EM | ecosystem: Host-associated > Plants > Roots > Unclassified | place... | reverse complement strand
AGCACGACTACTGGCATTACACCACCATGAGTGTTCCCACAGGAAAGACACAATATTATCCGAAATTTGCGCGGCTGTTGCGCCGTCTCAAAACGTGGAGATAACGAACCGTATCGCGGGCCTCTGGCCCCGGATAACTTCCCGATCCCTACTTCGCCAGCTGGCCCAAGACCGCATCAATACACTCCCCTACGTGTGGCGATTAATCATTACTCACTATGCAATCTCTCTCCTCAAATATCGACATTCTATACGCCTGTTGGAGCTCTCATCGAGACAACAGCGCGAGGAACTTCTTCGAGAAATTGAGGCGATCTACAACGATGTTCTATCAGAATCGACGCCCGATTGGCTATTAATACAGGTTTGTCGGTGACGTTGACGATGTATTTAAGATAGACTAAAACGTCCACTTTGGCAGATTGAAGCAAATGTCCTGGCTCGTCCAGTTCAGGTAGCTGTCGCACGCGAAATGATTTCTCCAAGATCTAAACGAAATATCTCTCTACAACTTAACATGGGAGAGGGAAAGTCATCTGTCATCGTACCTCTTGTTGCTACGACTCTTGCCGAAGGCACAAACCTCGTGAGAATTGTGACTCTCAAGCCTCTGTCAAATCAGATGTTCCAATTACTCGTTTCCCGGCTCTCTGGCCTGGCTAACCGACCTATTTTCTATCTTCCTTTTTCTCGCGGCCTTTGCATAAATGCCTCCTTGGTTAAAGCCATCAGCGCAGTTTACAGACGATGTGTCGCAGAAGGCGGCATTCTGGTTGTCCAACCAGAGCATATACTTTCTCAGAAACTCATGTACATCGACATCCTTCTGCAGTCGCACGTAAACCTTGAAAAGCGTTCTTTAGCTCATGAACTCGGGGTCTTGCATAGCTGGGTGGTCAAGGCATCACGCGACGTGCTCGATGAGAGCGACGAGATTCTCCATGTGCGGTATCAACTTATCTATACTGCAGGGAAGCAGATGCCTGTCGACGATCATCCCAATCGATGGACCACTATACAGCAGGTATTCAGCAGGTTGAAAGCACACGCGAAGGGGCTGCACGCCAGGTTCCCAAAGACGTTCGAAATGGACATGATATCGAGAGGATTTCCAATGATTCGTATATTCGATTCCATCGTTTCTCGGGAAATATCTTCACTCATCATTTGCGACGCTCTCGAAGGAGGGATCCCCCATCTACCATTGGGCGTACTTCCACCGCCTATTAGGGAAGCCGCTCGCCGCTTCATGACTCATGGAGATGTATCTAGCAATGATTGCGATCTGATCTACTCCCACTGCGCGCGAACGTCAATTTTGAAAGGAATTCTCTTACTCCGTGGGCTCCTGATGGATGGCGAAGGAATCCTGGGTTATGTGCTCAAAGAGCGACGCTGGAGAGTAGATTATGGCCTCGACCCTAGTAGGACATTGTTGGCTGTCCCATATCGAGCTAAGGTCTGCCTTATTGTTAAAACAGCGCAATGTTTGCTAACTGTGAACACAGGACGTACCAAGCCTGAGAGCCGAGTTCAGTCACCCGGACGTTGCAATCGCGTTGACCTGTCTCAGTTATTACTATGGTGGCTTAACGAGGGATCAGGTGCTCTTATGCTTTGACTTGTTGGTCAAAATGGATGGCCCTGAGATGGAATATGATCACTGGGTCACTTTTGGACAAGATATGCCTCGGGAACTGCACAAGCTCAACGGCGTGAATACTGAGGACGAAACCCAAGTCGATGAGCTCCTCGTGCCGTTATTCTCTAGAAATAAAGGAGCGGTGGATTTCTACCTATCGCACGTTGTCTTCCCTCGGACCGCAAGAGAGTTTCCATACAAACTCCCAACCTCTGCCTGGGATCTGGTAGAAGAAAAGAAGAACTTGACAACAGGTTTTAGCGGCACAAATGACAACCGATACCTCTTGCCCACATCGATCGTCCAGGAAGATCCTGATTTTGTTCTTGGTACAAATGCTCTCGTTTTTGCGCCACCTCCTTCTCCCCGAGAACGACCATTACGAGTGTACCGAGGGAGAGAATGGCGAGCGTGAACCCTCGACTGCTTTCTTGCAACGTTTGGTCAGCAAAGATCCTGAAATCCGGGTTCTATTGGACGTCGGAGCTCAGATGCTCGAGCTTCAGAATGAAGAACTCGCACGACATTGGCTCTCTCTTCGACCAGATGTCTCTGCTGCCATCTACTTCAACGACTCGGATCATCTCACCGTGGTCACCCCGGATGGGGCGATAGAGCCATTCATCTCCTCTCATTTCAACAGACAACTGGACAAATGCGTGGTATACCTCGACGAAGCCCACACTAGAGGCACGGATCTCAAGCTTCCCCAAGGAATGCGCGCAGCAGTCACACTTGGACCAAAGGTCACTAAAGATAGACTTGTACAAGGTATGCGTGCGCCCAGATACTACCTCAACAGAGGAAAACTGACCGGAACGCAGGTTGTATGCGAATGCGTCAGCTAGGGAAAGGCCATTTTGTGATGTTTTTCGCGCCGGGAGAGGTCGATCGTCGTATCCGAAGGCTTATTCCAGGTGGAGCCACCTCTGGGGATCGCATCCGCGTGGTAGATGTGCTTCGCTGGGCCATGCACGAAACATGTGAGGACATCCATCATCACCTTCCATTTTGGGCGCAGCAGGGCCTCGACCACCATAACCGTTTCGCGGCATACAAGGATCATAGCGCAACCCGGAATTTGGATGTCCTTCGAAGCGCCTGGCTGCAGCGCGAGTCACGGACTCTGGAAGAAATGTATTCGCTCGCACCGCGCGCTGGCATGAGTCCGGAGATTAAGAGCGTCGGGTCACTAAATGAACGGATAGGACGATTTGGTATAACAAAGCTGGTCGATGTCAGGGTGGCGGAGGAGCAAGAGCAAGAGCAAGAACGGGAGGTGGACCGTGAAATCCAATGGGAACGCCAAGTAGAGCGACCACCCAAAGTCCAACCAGCGAAGCACGTTGTCAGTCACGACATTCGAATGTTCGTCGAAACGGGGATACTTCCTACGCATTCCACGCACATATCACAACTCTTGATTCCTGTCGATATGGCCAAGGCCTTAGATTCGACGATCGAATGGTCTCCTTCACCACTTGCAACGGTAGACTTTACCACCACCGTCCTCGGTTCAGATTGCGCGCGCCTGACAAACTATCTCCGTCCGGTCAACTGGATACTTTCAAGCGGTTCGGGGAAAACCAGTAATGTGATCGTGATCAGCCCATATGAAGCAAATGAGCTGCTCCCCATCATCCGCAAGACCAGGAAAGTCAGGCTACACATATACGCCCCACGAGTATCATCCTCGATGCGCTCCTTCTCTGACCTCACTTTCCATTCCATCCCTGACTCACAAACAGAGACATGGTCCGCACCTACGCACATAAGAGTGGGATTGAATCTATTCGCAGGGCAGCTCTACTTTGACAGTAAAGATGAATACGAAAACGTATGCATCCTTCTGGCTCTATCTAGGGCGCATCCGGATGCAAAGTATAGTGAAGTAGATGGGTTTGTGCCACCGGAGTACCGTACAGGGCGACACTCCCCGTTCGCAGAAAGCAGGATATACATATTAAAGAAGCTGATAGGCCTACGACGGAAGGGCACGAGCTACTTTAGAACGCACCTGGGTCAGGTCTTGAACGCGAACTCACTGAGTGAGGACACTCTGTCTGTTTTGTCGCCTTGATTGCTACATCGCAGCCGCGATCTGTACGTACGCATTTAGTCATATGTTTTATAAACTGCGCTTGAACGTTTCCTACTCCATCTTGCTGATGTCGCGCTCATGTTATTATTTGGCGCCTGAATGAGTTATGGCGAGACCTGGGTGTAATCGGTGTACAGTACTATGATACATGGCAACTACCTGATATAAATAGACCCCTGAGCACCGAGCACACATTACCGCGCCACTTAAGCTAGAGGGAGTGATATAGACACGTACAACCAAACAATAGAGGGGGGTTAAGGTACCCGGCTCGTAGGTGTTTATATAATGCATTACTTCGCGTTCAAAATGGGTAAGAGTGTGCGTCCACGATAGATACCAATTGCAAGATGCTTTCGTACTCTGCGTTGTCAGCTAAAGCCCCAAATGAACAGCGGAATTGACGAGGTACTCTAGTGTGTGCAGAAGCGAAGGCTGGGTGCAGGGTTGTGGACCACTTCGGCCAAGGGCGGAGAGGCGGTAATGAGGTCCTTGACCCTCCTTGCCCGATATCAAGGCAGAAAATGCTGACAGGAGAGCTTACGAGAGACTCTATAACCACTAACATCTCCGCTGACAATATCAGGGGAACTCAAATAAACGGAGAGATGGCCAAGAGATGGTTTAGATGATCTGACTGGTAAGAAAAATATAACTGCGGCCCTCATCAGAGAGACCTGATGGATCGAGATGGCACACCGTTCTAGCGAATAGGGAGAATCAAGCGATCAAAGTTTAGAGCGCTGAATGTGCGCGCTGAGCATCGCTGAATATCTGGATGGAACCTGAGAGGAAGTCGGACTACTTATCGGACTCGAATTCGCGAACTTGAGCCATGTCAATCCACCGCATGTAACCGGAGAATTTAAACTCCGTCCATCAGAACCCCTCTTCCATGCTTCCAACGACCAACACCGACACTTATGTTATGCTTACTCCAGGGAAAAGAGGAAATTTTGGTCGGAAATTGTACGTCCACACGTGTGAGTTGAGAAACTCCGCGTCGATTCCTCCTGGCGCACTTTATCCAATATTGCTAAATCGTTATCTACAAATTATGGTGCTAAATAGAATAGAATACGACAATCAAGGCGACATAGTCAACAGGGCTTCTTCACTAAGTGGCATCGCATTCAAAATCTGCCCCAAGTGCGTTCTATAATAATCCATGCCTTTACGTCGTAGCCCGATAAGCGTCTTCAATATAGATATCTTGCTCTCTGCAAACGGGGAGTGTCTGCCTGTACGGGACGCGGGTGGTACGAACCCATCTACTTGAATATATTTTGCACCTGGATGTGCCCTGGACAGAGCAAGCAGGATGCACACGCTCTCGTATTCGTCTATACTGTCAAAGTAGAGCTGCCCCGCGAATAGATTTAACACAGTTTTTGTATGGGCAGGTGCAGTCCATACCTCTGCCAGTGAGTCGGGGATAGAACAGAACGTGAGGTCGGAGAAGGAACGCATGGAGGACGTGACCCGTGGTGCGTATGTATGTAGCCGGACTTTCTTCGTCTTGCGGATGATAGGAAGCAGTTCATTTGCTTCATATGGGCTGACCACAATCACAACGCTGCCCTTTCCAGACCCGCTCGAAAGTATCCAGTTGACAGGTCGGAGATATTCTGTCAAGCGTGCGCTATCGGAATTGAGAACTGTGGTAGTAAAATCCATAGTTGCGAGTGGAGAGGGAAACCACTCTGCCGTCAAATCCAAGGCCTCAGCCATATCAATGGGAACCAAGAGTGGCGATAGGTGCGCAGAGGACTCGGGAAGCTTCCCAGTTTCGGCAAACTTGCGAATATCCCGACGGAGAATATGCTTTGCCGCTTCGGCCTTCGGAGGAAGCTGTACTTGACGCTCCCATTCGACTTCATGATTCGCCTCGCGCTCTTGCTCTTGCTCCTGCTCCTGCTCCTGCTCTTGCTCTTGCTCTTGCTCCTGCTCCTCTGCCATTCTGACGTCGACCTGTTTCGTTATGCCGAGTCGTTCTATTCGGTCACATAGTGACGCAACGCTATTTATTTCGGCTTTCATCCCAGCGTGTGGCGCGACAGAGTACATATCTTCTAGCGTTCGTGACTCGCGTTGCAGCCAGGCGTTTCGCAGGACCTCCAAATCCCCGGTTGCGCAATAGTCTTCGTCAGCCGCGAACCGCTTATTGTGGTCGAGGCCCTGCTGCGCCCAAAACGGGAGGTGGTGACGGAGGTCTTCACAGGTTTCGTGCATGGCCCAACGAAGGACGTCTACCACGCGAATGCGATCCTCAGAAGTCATTCCATTTGGTGAAAGGCTACGGATACGACGATCGACCTCTCCCGGTGCGAAGAATATCACAGAGTGGCCTTTCCCCAGTTGACGCATTCGCATGCAGCCTACATTCTCGTCAAATATCTTCCCTTTAGATAGTCGATAGGCTTACCCTGCACCAGTCTATCCTTGGTGACCTTTGGGCCGAGCATAACAGCCGCACGCATTCCTTGGGGAAGCTTGAGATCCGTCCCTCTGGTATGGGCATCGTCGAGATATACCACGCATTTGTCCAGTTGCCTGTTGAAAGGAGATGAGATGAATGGCTCTAAAGTTCCATCCGGAATGACCACAGTGAGATGATCCGAGTCGTTGAAGAAGATAGCCGCAGAGACATCCGGTCGAAGGGAGAGCCAGTATCTTGCAAGTTCTTCGTTCTGGAGTTCAAGCATCTGAGCCCCGACGTCCAGTAGGACCCGTATTTCGGGATCTTTGTGAACAAGACGCCGCAAGGAACCAATTGCAGATTCGCGCTCGCCGTTTGGTCCTTCGGTACACTCGTAATAGTCGTTCTCGGGCAGTAGGAGATGTTGCAAAACGAGGGCATTTGTGCTGAGAACAAAATCAGGATCTTCCTGGGAGATTGATGTGGGTAATAGAAAGCGATTGTCATTTGTGCCGCTGAAGCCCGTCGTAACGTTCTTACTGTCCTCTACCAAATCCCATGCAGAAGTTGGAAGTTTGGACGGAAACTCTCTTGCAGCCCGAGGGAAGACTACATGCGAGAGGTAGAAATCTACAGCCCCTTTGTTTCTCGAGAATAGCGGCACGAGGAACTCATCGACTTGGGTCATGTCCTCCGTATTCACGCCTGTCAACTGATGCAGCTCCGCAGGGAGGTCCTGTCCCAACCCAACCCAGTGATCGTATTCCATTTGAGGATTATCAAGTCTGGCCAGCAAGTCAAAGCACAAGAGCACCTGATCCCTCGTTAACCCGCCATAATAATAACTGAGACAGGTTAACGCAATCGCAACGTCTGGGTGACCAAACTCGGCTCTCAGACTCGGGACGTCCTGCATTCATAGTCAGCGACTTTCTGCTATGATATCAATATAGCATACCTTTGCTCGATATGGGACAGCCAACAATGTCCTGCTGGGATCGAGGCCGTAGTCTACTCTCCAGCGTCGCTCCTTGAGTACATAGCCAAGAATTCCTTCGCCATCCATCAAGAGCCCACGGAGTAGGAGAATTCCCTTCAAAATCGGCGTTCCCGCGAAGTACGAGAAAATCAAATCGCGATCCTTGTCCGGAACCTCAGTCTGCGCTATGAACAAGCGAGAAGCCTCCCGAATCGACGACGGAAGAACGCCCAGCGGTAGGTTAGAAAGTCGTCCTTCGAGGGCATCGTCGATGATGAGTGCGGATATCTCCCGAGAAATGGCGGAATCAAGTATGCGGACAATCGGAAATCCTCTCTGTGCCCTGATAATTTCGAACTTCTTCGGGAACCTGGCATGTAGTCTCTTTGCGTGTGTTTGCAGCAGGCCAAATACGTGTTGTATTGTGACCCATCGATTAGGGTGATCGACGACGGGCATCTGCTCTCCTGAAGTGTAGACAAGTTGATACCGGACGTGGAGAATCTCGTCACTCTCGTCGAGCACATCACGGGATGCCTTGGCCATCCAGTCCCGTAAGACCCCAAGTTCATGAGCTATGGATGTTTTCTCGTCGTTGCCAAGCGACGTCAGAAGAAAATTAATGTGCATGAGTTTTTGTGAGAGTATATGTTCAGGCTGGATGACCAGGACACCACCTTCATCGACACATCGCCTATATAGACCGCTGACAGTTCTAATCAGGGATGACCCCATGCGGAGGCTGCGAGAAAATGGAAGATAGAAAATAGGTCGGTTAGCCAGGCCAGAAAGTCGGCTAACGAGTATTTGGAACATCTGGTTCGAGAGAGGCTTGAGAGTGACGACTCTCACAAGGTTTGAGCCTTCTGCGAGAGTCGAAGAGATGAGAGGCACGATGACAGATGATTTCCCCTCTCCCATATTGAGTTGGAGAGACACGTTCCGATTAGACCTTGGAGAAATCATTTCTCGTGCAACGGCCACCTGAATTGGACGAGCCAGGAACTTGGCTTCGATCTGTTCGCCGTGACCCTGTTAGCCTATCTCAACTGTCATGCGGCAAAGTGATGGACGAACCTGGATCAACAGCCAATCTGGGGTCGATTCTGCTAGTACGTCGTTCAAGTTGTGAATGGCCTCACTTTCCCGCAGAAGTTCCTCGTGTTTTTGTCCCAACGATAGCTCCATCAGGCGTAGAGAGTGCTGATATTTGAGAAGAGAGGTTGCATAGCGTATGATTACGGATCGCCACTGGTCAGGAAGTTTGTTGATACGATCTCGGGACAGCTGACTCAGCAATGAGCGAGGAGTTATCCGGGGCCAGAGGCCGGCAATGTCGTTGCATTTTTCTACAATTTGAGACGGTGTGAGAGCAGCTAAAATATCCGAGAATAGTTTGTCCTTTTCGCGGGAACATTCCTCGTGATGGGCGAGAAGGAACTGAGGAGAAGGAATGGAACCCCGCGCATGCTGAGGTGCATTTTGTCGCAATAGCTCACTATGACTCTTCTTGAGCTCTTTGCCGTAGATCTCCTGTAAGGGCTGATCAGAAAGACGGAGTTCTCCGATAAGGGCCTCGAGAGTATCTGGACCAGTCCGTCGCAGGATACCTTCCATTGTTGAAGTTTGAATAATGTCGGCTCGGGACACCAATACATCGCGAAGCGAGTACGAAGGTCCCTTGGAGTGGCCGGCGATGAATTCGGGTGAATACCGATATTGCACGGGGATTGGGATCGAATTAATTTGCCAACGCTCCAGGACGCTCTGTAGCTGTAGAGTATGATCTCGGAGTCGGATATTTCGGAATATTGATTGAGTGTATTCGTCGAGGCGTCGATTGAAGTCAGATTTATCAAACCACTCTCCGGGTAGATCCACATGCTGATGGTTAGGCCACTGATGTAATAACAATTCCGCGACTCTTGTCGATTCTTTCTTGATGGTCGCGTTGTAACCTTCTTTCTTCTGCTTATGTTTAATCTGCAAGGAATTTACCGGGGTGAAATATATCGGTAGGGCAGATTGAGACACCAAGTTTTCGAGATGCGTGAGATTGGGGGATAGTCCATCTGATAGCGTATAAGAATCCTCTGGTGGAGGACTGAGGTCGCTACAACGTTCATCGAGAGAAAAGATCATTAGGAACGGGACGATATCCGAATACTTGGACTTGGTGTAAGCTGCCGCTGAAAGAGAAAAGCACAACTTGATTTTTGAGTCTCGGCCATCCCAATTGACCGTCTCCCGACAAAGGTCATAGATCATAAACCAGTCCCGTGCGGCGTCAAATTCGAGCCAGTATCGGCTGTATCGCAGTGAGACCTCACTTTCCGAAGGGCCAAGTGAACCCCATGAATTCATCAGATCCCAGAGACGCAGCGACTTGTGGTCTAGAGAAGGCCGGCCATTCCAAATAGACCACGTGGTTCGGAAGGCAATATGTTCAGCAGTTCCAAGATCGGAAAGATCCCTTGATCTGTAAATGACATCGTTCGGGGGTGATGGTTGTCCGGAGGTTTGTAGATCTGATGGATAGTATGACTTGTTACGCGAGGCCGCCCGATTTAACAATGTTTGATTACGAGTAGAGGTGTCAAAAACAATAGGCGGGTCATACAGGACCTCCAAGGCGTGTGCATGATCAAAAATGGAGCATACGACACGAAAAAAGTCGTGATGTTGTGACAACACCGGTAGGTCGCTCCATTTCACTGTGGCCATGGACTGCAGATGAGGTGGATAGTAATCCCTGTTTGGTGTCAGTTTGCCAATTAATTCCAGTAGCTTCGCTTCGTGGACATCGAGCCTTTGAAATGAACGGCATGAAGCGCTTCGCAAAATGTAAAGGGCTTCTTCTGTTCCAGTGTGGCCGAGTAATGGATCAGGAAGACAGTGGCTGGTTAGTGCGTGTAAATAGCATTGGTATAACTTGCTGCTTAGGCTTGCGCCGCTTGTTAAGCATCCAAGGGTGGTGTCAATCGTGTATTCGTGCCAACGGACATGCCGTTCGGTTTCGATATTTATGGTGACATTGGAAAGGTTTCCATTTTCCGCGAAGGAAATGTCTCCAACAGGAATGATTACTCGTCGTGGAAGGAGGGAATCTTCGGAGCTTGTCGGGCTAGGTCGCAAGATGAGCTTATTCTGCAAGCCAAACATCGTCCCGCAAGTCTGTGTCTTGTCAAGGACATAGCCAGGCATGCTCCGACACTCGAGCTCCCACACCGCATTAACGAAGAACAACAGGCGATAGCGAGGGAGGGAAACTTCTAATGTCTGGCCGTTATATGTTACCGTGATGTGTTTCGAGGATTCTAGTGGCGACAAGAGGCTCGACACCGTACTGAAGGTATTTGAACGAATGTCAATAAGATGTTTTGAGGAAATGCCCCGAGTCGGTTTCTGAATCACAGCATGGTGGCGAATACCATGATTGCGAATATAGAGTCGCCAGTTAGAAGCATCAGGCGTCCACAGGGATCCAGCTGGACGGAATTCGAGTTCGCCCGTGCTCAGGTCAAGCCAGTGGACGTAATTGACGACCAAATCTGTGGGGAAATCATCGAGAAGTATAGACCGGGGAATAAACTGTAATCTTCGCGAATCTCCTGGCTTTCGTGTTTGCAGGATTAAATCTCCGTTATTCCATGAGAATAGAATCTTTCATTGGTCTTAGTCATGTCTGGTACCGAAAGCTCAAGACAAGGAATGCCTTACCTGGTATCCGGACATGACAGATCGAGTCATATAGTCCATTCCACGCACGTCGGCAGGAGCGACATCTAAAACTCTCTAAAATACCATCAGAAAAAGAGGAGAGCACATCTGATCCGACCACTTACAGTGCCGAGAATACACGCATAGGTGGGGTGCTCCACAATCTCTTGTGGAAGTCTTCCTAGTTGCTTTCCGTCGATGAGGAGTTGTCCCGTCAGTAAATCGTAATGTATTTCCCGCCTCCCCTCTGTAATACAGGATATCCACCGAGAGTTCGGTCTGGGAAGCGCATGCCAACTCGAGGAGTCACGAAAACCTAACAACAGTTGTGAAAGCGCGTGATGGAAGGCACCTGAGTGCAACAACCTGGCTTGATCGAGAGCGTTCGGGTCTGATCGACGAAAAATGGACTCCAGGTCATGCAGTAGTCGGCGATGGCGACTAAGCATCCTCGTAAGATAAAAGGAGTTATCAGAGGTAGATGACGGTGTGTTATCATGGACAATAATTGCGCATTGCATGGCGATGGACAGATCTTCGTCATTGGAAAGAAGGGAGAGTGCGTGCTCCGGGCCTACGTCGAACGTCGAAAAGCATGTTGTAGCGAGCATACATAATCGCTGTTGCAACCCCGCACGGACCGTCTCGTCTTGCGTAGACTCCAACTTCTCGCGTACTGCACAAACCCATGGATGCGTCACATTTCGAGCCTCCCGTAGCAAGGCACACGCTCTCCCAGAAATAGCCGGGTCCGTTGTCGAGGCCAAAAGGCGGCTGCAGATAAGTGCTAGGGACAGATCAGACAAGTGCCACGTCAGAGGTAACCTCACATACCGACAGTCCGTACTGTGACTTCCTCTAGCCAATTTGCCCTCACCTTCTCAAGAAGGGACTCCAGCTCGCGTAGGAGCACATTTCCGAAGCTGGAAATGCCGAGATCTACATGCCACTCGCGAACGCTATCGGACAGCGGTCCGAGTTGCCAAGCTGCCTGCGTAATCAGGGTATGCACCTCCTCGAGACGAAACGAGAGGGAGGGGGATGCTAGCTCCCTTGCAATGTTTAACCACTGCAAACGCGGGCCGCTGCGCAAGCCTGAAAACGCAATAAATTCATGGAGGTTGACTTCTTTTGGGCAATCAGCCTGAGAGGCGATGATCTCATTTGAGGTGTGTTGGGTACTGGATACGAAACGATGGAGGCAAGTATATGGACTTGATGTTGGAACGGGGGGTATGCACAACCCTGCGATACTGGACTCGGAGAACGACACAAAAGCCCAGGAACCACGAATACGGTCAAATAGTTTGAAGGATAGGCCATTATTAACGAAGACGGAAGGCTCTCGTGCAGGGATTTGAACCATCTTATAGTGTGTCTGATCGTAGAATGACTTCGTAGTTGAACCAATGGTCACTCGGTGGTCTTGCTTCGCCCATCTACAAAGGCCAGAGAAGGTATCCAAGAGGACATGAGGCTGATCGCGCGAATATGGGACCGAGGGTTGGCCGACGTCGCGGAGGATCATGTAAGTTATGTCGCGCCAAACGGAAAACGCTGGGGGAGGAGATAACTCAAACACTACTCGTTGTGCGTGCATGGTCGAAGAGGGCAGCGGCCACTCATGAATACGGATTTTGAGAGATTTGGCTCGATTTTCTAGACGACATCTCTGGCAAGTCGCGCGTTTGTGTTGAGGCCTGGGATCGTTAGATATCTCGTGGCTCACCCCCGCAGCCTGGCTTAAAAGCGATTTTGACTGTTGATTCAAAGAAATCAGTTCTGCGCGTTTCGCCTCCCGTTCTCTTTGAGCATGCACATCTATCTCATCATGGAGACGCATTAGATCATTAGAGGTCCGAAAGTACTTCACAGGGAAACAAGAATCGTCAACGTCATTCGAGAAGATGGATGTGACGTCGAGGGCCTCTCTGTGTCGCCGGCGAATATGTCGTTCAATATACAAGGAACGATTTATGGCGGACGACCGGTGGAGGAGTAGGCCATGGAGGAAGTCGGAAGGAATTTCGGGAGAATATTGTTTCAATAGGGGACAAAGCTCGACCGCGAGTCGATCCAGAGCCACCCAAAGATACATGATGGTCAGAATCATTATAGAATTATCTTCCGCGTTAGATCCATAGAGACCTTTCGCGCCAGCATAGTACTGCTGGATACACGAAGCAACCACCTCTGGAGCATGCTTGTCGTTTGTGGACGCAGCGACCCACGGTTCCAAATACCTCTCTACAGAAACTTCGAAATCTGCGACTGCGAGGTGCTGGTCTTTGGCGATAGCTTCTGCAAGTTTCCCGTTCAAAAATTGAGAGAAATCGCGTATCATATTGAGACGTGCCCCATGAGGGTTAAACGATCCACGCGAGTGGCCATGTGAGTCCGAATCAAGCATCTTTGTGAGATACTCGTGTGACGAGTTAAGGGAGATGCGTGTATCTGTGGCGAAATCGAGTGTCTGGGGTTGTAAAGTAGGAGTGATCGATCCAATAGCCTGGAATGACGTCCATCTCTTTGAAAGTAGTACCTCGGTTTCTAATGCGGTCTCATAGACGAAATCGTGATGTCGTGACACCCCAGGGCCCAATTTGGAAAGACGTCGAGTCATTTTGACCCTCATTGCGTGGAGTAACTCGCTCGGGAAATCGCATTGCACGCATTTACGCAGGAGATGCGCATGAAAGAATAGCATGAATCGTTTATATAGGTTGTTGGCACGAAGTGAGGACTGAAGGGTGACCCTGAGCACGAGCCATAACGGGGATCTTCGCCACGGCTTCAACGCTTTGTCCCATAGGACTTCATCTCCTATCCGTTTGGTGATGCGATCTACAACCGCCGGTTGTCCGAAACCCCTGAGAATTCCCACCAGTAATCCAGAGATGTATCTGGGGTGGACCGTTTCGCGAACTTCGTAGACGACAGATCCAGCCTTGAAGGTGGTCGGAGTAGAATCCAGGACATCGACGTTCATTTGGACAAGGAAAGAGGAGAGTTCCCGGAGAAAGGATTCGTCCATAAAAATCTCCATAGGGACTTCGATGGCTGGTCCTGGGTAAGAGCAGAGGAGCCTTCCCTCGGCGGTCATCACATCGGTATTTGGTGGTGAGATTTCGAACACCTCAAACTGAACGAAGTCGGTGAGGGCGGGCCTCCGCACAATGAGAGCGGCATTTTGTGCACGGATATGCATGGCAAATACGTCTAATAAAACGGAAAAGAATCGAAAACGGAACATATTACAAGCTAACTGGACGTACCTCCGATGGTCATATAGGAAAGGACACGCTGGAGGTCGGCCCCATTGAAAGGGACTATCGCAGCGAGACGAACCAACTCCAATGTCTTGATCATACGTATCCATAAAGAAGATTCTGAAGCGGGAAGACTTTGGAGAAATTTTTGGGCAGCTTCTATGAGGTTGTTACATAACGCCACATTCGTTTTTTGCTCTATGTCTTCGCCTGGGTCTTCCTGAGGAAGCCTCGGGGGCATGAAGACGTGTTCGATGACCGAATGCAAGACGGAATCGGGCGTATGGGAAGCAGAGGTGGACATGGGTTTCAAGAATATAAATGAGAGTGGTTATAGAATGATGAAGCACAGAAAGAGCGTCCAAGTCAACTGGCCATGAGACGTCCGTGGATGAGGTCAACTCCCACATGTCCTGCCAAAAGGGGATGCGGATCGCAACATTACCAAATTCGCAAACAACTCCCAAACAACATGACTAGCCAACATGCCATGCGAAACTCTGTCTCCGAGTCCATCGTCATCTTCACGATTTTATCTGTTCATTATCTTATGGATGATGTGGACCACATAGTGCGCCGGCGTAAAACTATCACCATCACCATATTTTTTTCAGCGCCTCCCGGTATTCTATAAACGGGGTCACCGGGCCGTCAACGCGTCTGGCAGTCCAGAATTTTTTCCAGGAAGGCGGCGGCGGCAACTCTATTAGATGTGCCCCACTTACTGTACCTTAGTGCTCACTTTCTTTTCCCCCTCAGATCCACTTGTACTGTACATCATATTCGAGTGATTGTGATATTATGTCAGTCCCAGGCTTCAAATGCACCTGAGTGTTCTCGACGGCGTCGCATTTCTCAAGCGAATCGATAGGCAAGCCTCCGAAGAAGCGAGCACGCGACTGCGACGCGCGGAATGACACTGGAACGACCCAGACTTGACTTCTCCCGACAATTGCAAATTCGTATCAAGACACCGTCTACCCTCTTTTCCTTCCCGACGTCGCACGCCTTGCCTCCTCCCTGCCACTCTCGTTTTCCTTGCGCTTGACTCCTTCCCCCTCATGATCCAGCCTCAAAGCCGCACACCATCTCCGGCCGACGCCACTAGTGCGCGCCCCCCTCGAATACCCCGTCATTCTACGTCGCACACAGCGTGCACACCCTTGGAAGTCTGGACTTTAACTGTGTATAAGTTTGATTAGGCCCTCTTTCGTACGTCTACTTGTTTTCCTTGTCGTTCCAGATCCTCCGCTCTCCATTTCAGAATTACTCCTTTTACTCTAGACTTTCGCCATCGTACGTCGCCGTGCCCTCACCACCCTTGTTGCCTATGTGCTCGTCGTCGCGCACATTGATACTACTCAGTAAATTTTCCTTCACTTTGAACACCGCTCTCCTTTGCCATCGTCGCCGCGCGACCTCATTCGTCTCGTTTCACCTTTCTCTTTCCCTCTTCTCGACTTGTGCGTTGCATACTTGTCTATAAAAACCCACAGGCAATCAAAGCCCATCTTTCTCTCTTTTTCTTTCATGTGCTTTTCATTTTCGCCTGACCGCCCGACGACAACCAAGCCGCCATGCCGTCCCTCGTCTTGCCATTCTCACCCTTCTCTCTCTCTCTCTCTCTCTCTCTCATAATCCCACTCTTTGCAGCCTACCAAAAGTACAATGCCTTAGAGCTGACTCTGTCAGTCCGCTCGATAGGTAATGATGCTGTCAATGGCAACTCGGATCTCATCGTGGGATGGACGACCCATGCATGTTTGAAAACACTACGACTGGGGCGCCTATTATCGGAGCTGAAATATGTCGCCGTTCCACAAGAGGACCAAGATTCTGTCGTTCACGGCCTTGGCAGCGAATGTGTGTGTGTTCCCACAGAAGCGCACGCTCTTTCTGTCCCTGAAATATTGTCAGACCCCCTTGGGCCGTCGACATCTTTATCTGCATCCAATCCGCGTTCTCGCCCACTCTATCACTGCTGCCGCCAACTAGACGGGTCGCCCGTCACCGCAACATGATGTCACTGCGAGGTCGATTGGACATACATCTTCCCCGCACCGCTCGCGCATATGTCACATCCGTTGGTAATCGCCATATTCTGATAGACTGCGTTGTATGATGCCCGCGTGAGGTAATAATTCGGTATGTCCCGCGACATGAGCGCAATGATAACGACGTAACAAGAACTACGACTGACGAATACGAACCAGAAGATCAAATGGGTCTTGGTGTGGCATGAATATCTTGTTTAAGCCCGAGTAAAAGAGTACCGTGGTCTGTAGCGACCAGAGTCACATTTTTGCACCGACCTGTAAAGAACTGACTGTTAGATGGAGAAACCCTCAGTGGGAACGGAAAAGGGACCCTTGTGATGTCGGGGAACATCGAGCATTTTTAGAGGATTTCGGAGGCAGGGTTCATAACTTTGCTCGTCACAAGTACCTGTACTATGTGCGCGGATGCCCGCAAGCTGAGCATCATGATGGCCGCTGACCACGGAATGGTGCCACGCAGTTGCGCCGCCCCGATCTCAGGCCTGGGCTTGTGGCCCTCTCCGCCACATTGCTCACACTCCGATTTCCTTTCATCCTCTCACTTTGCTCTCTCCCCTTCCGATGTAAGTAAGTGTACACTTACATTTTGACTCTATATCCTCGGATGACCATGTGTAGTATACAGCGTGGTTTCTTTTATTCTACTGATTGGGTCCACTTTTCTAAAATATACTCCCCTTTCCGCTGCTCACTGGCCGGTCACCCTTTCTGATCAGCTTCCTACTCTGGTCTGCCCCGCAACTCACTCGCGAGGCCTCCCACTTGCTTACACGCCTGCGTGATATATGACACATACGAACCACCACACGTGTAAGAAATCAGAAGAGCAAATTAGTCGCAGTATTTATGAGGCACGAATCAAATACCATGATTCATGGGTGAAGACGACCTTCAGTGATTCGCTCCAAATTGTAAGGAGGTGAGTGTTATTGTTACTAACTGAGGCACACTCATTGATCAACAAGATGTGGTGCGTAGGAAACCTCGGCGCAGTCAATACAACATATGACTAAATCTGTACGTACAGATTCCGGTGTTATACAGTAATCAAGGTGACATAGCCCGCAGAGTCTCATCACTAAGCGGGATCGCATTCAAAATCTGCCCCAGGTGCGTTCTATCATAACTCATGCCTTTCCGCCGTAGCCCTATCAGCTCCTTCAGTATAGATACCTTGCTCTTGGAGAACGGGGAAGGTCTCCCTGTACGGTACGCCGGTGGCACAAAGCCATCTACTTGGCTATACTTGGCACCTGGATGGGCCTTGGACAGAGCGAGCAGGACGCATACGCTCTCGTATTCTTCTTTGTTGTCGAAGTAGAGTTGACCAGAAAATAGATTCAACGCTATTCGAGCATGTCCAGGTGCAGTCCACCTCTCTGCTGGCGAGTCTGGGATGGAATGGAATGTGAGGTCGGAGAAGGAGCGCATGGAGGAAGTGACTCGTGGCGCGTATATGTGTAACCGGACTCTCCTCTTCTCGCGGATTTTGGGGAGTAGTTCATTTGCTTCAAATGGGCTGATCACGATCACAATGCTGTCCTTCCCCGAACCGCTCGAAAGAACCCAATTGACGGGTCGGAGGTATTGTGTCAGGCGCGCGCCATCGGAATAGAGGACCGTGGTAATGAAATCTGTGGTCGTAAGTGGAGAAGGAGACCACTCTGTCGTTAAACCCAAGGCCTGGGCCATATTGATGGGGACTAAGAGCGGTAATATGTGTGCGGAGGACTCGGGAAGCTCCCCCGTTTCGACAAACGTGCGAATATCCCGACGGACGACATGATCCGCTGGTTCTGCCTTCGGAGGACGCTCTGCTTCACGCTCCAACTCGACTTCATGATTTACCTCGCGCTCTTGCTCCTCTGCGATCCTGACGTTGACCAGTTCCGTTATGCCAAGTTGTTCCATCCGATCGCGCATAGACGGAACGCTGAATACTTCATCGGTTATCCCAGGACGTGGTGCATCCGAGTACATTTCTTCCAGAGTTCGTGATTCTGGTTGCAGCCAGGCGTCTCGCAAACGGTCCAAATCCCCAGATGAAGTATGCTCTTTATATGCTGCGAAGCGCTTCTGGTGGTCAAGACCCTGGCTTGCCCAGAATGGGAGGTGGTGACGTATATCTTCACATGTTTCGTGCATAGCCCAGCGAAGGACGTCTAGAACGCATATGCGATCTCCGGAGGCTGTTTCAGAGGGAATAAGGCTCCGAATGCGACGGTCGACCTCTCCCGGTGCGAAGAACATAACAGAATGGCCTTTCCCCAGCTGACGCATTCGCATACAACCTGCGTTCTAGTCAGCTTCCTTTCCTTTCGGCAGTAAATAGGCTTACCTTGTACCAGTCTGTCCTTAGAGACCTTCGGACCAAGTGTAACTGCTGCGCGCATTCCCCTGGGCAGTTTGAGATCAGTCCCTCTAGTGTGGGCTTCGTCGAGATATACGACGCATTTGTCTAATTGCCTGTTGAAAGGAGACGAGATGAAGGGCTCGATTATTCCGTCCGGAGTGAGCACTGTGAGATGATCAGAGTCGTTCAAGAAGATAGCTGCAGAGACATCTGGCCGAAGGGTGAGCCAATGTCGCGCAAGTTCTTCGTTCCGAAGTTCAAGCATCTGAGCCCCGACGTCCAGCAGCACCCGGATTTCAGGATCTTCGTCGACAAGACGTTGTAAGAAAGCGGTCGCAGATTCGCGCTCGCCCTTTGGTCCTTCTGTACATTCGTAATAGTCGTTCTCGGGCAATAGGAGATGTTGCAAAACGAGGGCATTTGTACCGAGAACAAAATCAGGATCTTCCTGGGAGATTGATGTGGGTAATAGAAAGCGATTGTCATTTGTGCCGCTGAAGCCCGTCGTAATGTTCTTCTTGCCTTCCACCAGATCCCAAGGAGAGGTTGGCAGTTTGAATTCAAACTCTCTCGCAGCCCGAGGGAAGACCACTTGTGATAGGTAGAAATCCACCGTTCCTTTATTTTTCGAGAATAATGGGACGAGGAGCTCATCAACCTGGGTTTTGTCCTCCGTATTCACGCCATTAAGCTGTCGTAGCTCCCCAGGAATGTCCTGTCCTAACTCCACCCACTGATCGTATTCCATCTCCGGATTATCAAGCTTGACTAGGAGGTCAAAGCACGAGAGAACCTGGTCCTTCGTTAAGCCGCCATAGTAATAACTGAGACAGGTCAATGCGATTGCGACGTCTGGGTGAGCGAATTCGGCTCTCAGGCTCGGAATGTCCTGTGTTCATTGTCAGCGACCTTCTTCAACGAAATCAACAGAGCATACCTTTGCTCGATATGGGACAGCCAACAACGTCCTGTTGGGGTCGAGGCCGTAGTCTACTCTCCAGCGCCGTTCCTTGAGTACATAGCCAAGAATTCCTTCGCCATCCATCAAGAGCCCACGGAGTAGGAGAATTCCCTTCAACATGGGCGCTCCTGCGCAATGGGTGTAAATCGAATCGCGATCTTCGATATTGAACCTCCTCTGCGTCACGAATCGTCGAGTAGCCTTCCGAATTAGTGGTGGGAGAACCTGAAGTGGGAGGTTGGATAGTCCTCCTTCGAGGGCATCGTCGATGATAAGTGAAGCCATCTCATGAGAAATAGCGGAATCGTGAATGCGAATCATTGGAAGTCCTTTCGGCACCGTTTCCATTTCAAACGTCTTTGGGAACCTCGTATGTAATCTATTTGCCTGTGCTTGCAGCCTGCCGAATATCTGTTGTATTGTAGTCCATCGATTGGGGTGGTCATCGACAGGCATCTGCTCTCCCGAAGTGTAGATGAGTTGGTAGCGAACATGGAGTATCTCGTCGCTCTCATCAAGCACATCGCGTGAAGCCTTGGCCAGCCAATTCTGTAAGTCCCCAAGTTTATGAGCTATTGAAGTCCTTTCGTGGTTTCCGTCGGACGTGAGGAGAGTGTCGATATGCATAAGTTTCTGTGAAAGTATGTGTTCGGGCTGGATAACCAGGACACCACATTCTGCGACGCATCGTTTATAAAGACAGCTGATGGCATCAACCAGAGAAGAAACCATACGAAGACTGCGAGAAAAAGGAACATAGAAAATGGGTCGGTCCGCCAGACCAGAGAGCCGGCTAACGAGCAATTGGAAGATCTGGTTTGAAAGAGGTTTGAGTGTCACAACTCTTACTAAGTTCGAGCCTTCCGCAAGAGTTGAAGAAACAAGGGGTACGATAACTGATGACTTGCCCTCTCCCATATTGAGTTGGAGAGATATGCTCCGCTCAGAGCTCGGAGAAATCATTTCGCGTGCGACAGCTACCTGAACTGGACGAGCCACGAGATTTGCCTCGATCTATTCACAGTGACCCTATTAGTCCCATCTTATCTGCCTCATTTATAAGCGAACGGACGAACCTGGATCAGCAGCCAGTCGGGTCTTTCGGAGGTCGATTCTGCAAGCACGTTGCTGCGGATGGCCTCGGTTTCTCGAAGAAGCTCCTCGTGTTTTCGTCCAGAGGAGAGCTCCAACAAGCGTAGAGAATGTCGATACTTGAGAAGAGCGGTTGCATAGCACAGGATTAAGGACCGCCATTGATTGGGGAGTCTACTAATACGATCCCAGGATAGTTGACGGAGCAAGGAGCGGGGAGTTATCCGGGGCCAGAGGCCGGCACTGCCGTTGGTTTTTTCCAAATTCCGAGATGGAGAAAGAGCTGCCAAAATTTCGGAAAATCGGTCATTTTTTATACGAGAGCACTCGTCATGATAGCCAAGTAGGACCTTGTGAGACGGAATGGCGCCCTTCTGGGATTGAGGCGCATTTTGTTCCAATAGCGCGCAATGACTCTTTTTCAGCTCATTTCCGTAGACATTCTGCCAGGGCTGTTGAGAACAACAGAACTCATTGATGAGCTTTTCGAGTCCGTCCGGGGAAACCCGATCTTGAAAAGCCACCTCGTCTGTGAATAGTGTTGGGACGTGGCTGGGGGACAAGAATATATCATGAAGCGAGAAGGAAGGTGCCTGCGAATGGTTGGTGATGAATCGGGGCGAAAACGTGTATGGCCTGGTGGGGGAGGATATCGGGACGTCCTCATAATTCCCCAGCACACTCTGCAGCCATTCTACATGTACTCTAAGTCGGTTGTTCCGGACTATCGACTGGATGTATTCGTTGATGCGTCGATCGAAATCAGATTTGTCAAACCAGTCCCCGGGTAAACGCACATATCGATAGCTTGGCCAATGACGTAATAGCAATTCTGCAATTCTTGACGATTCTCTCTCGATGGTCGTATTGTACGTCTTGTTCCTCCAGTACCATGAAGCATCTGAGGTCTGAGCAGGGGTTGAATTTATGGGTAGGCGGGAGCTGTATACCAAGTTTTTAAGATACGTGAGTACTGGGGCGAGTCCATCAGAAAGCGTATATGAACGGTCTGGTGGAGGACAGAGGTTGCAGCAACGTGTGTCCAGGGAAAAGATCGTTATGAAGGGGATGGTGCAGGTATACTTGGACTCGCTGTAAGCTGCGGCTGAGAGAGAAAAGCACAATTTAACTTTTGAATCTCGGTCGTCACCATTTACCGCCTCACGACAAAGGTCGTAGATGGCCAACCAGTCCCGAGCGGCATCAAATTTGAACCAGTATGGGCTGTATCGAAGTGAGACCTCGCCGTCGGAAGGACCAAGTGAACCCCAAGAATTCATAGCATCCCAAAGGTTCCGCGCCTTGGGGTCCAGAGAAGGTTGGCCATTCCAGATAGATCGCGATGTTTGGAATACCACATGTTCATCGTTTCCAAGATCGGAAAGATCCCTTGACATGTAAGTGATGTCGTTTGGGCATAATCGCTGTTCCAAGGTCTGCAGATCCGATGGATAGTATGGCTTGTTACGCGAGGCCGCCCGATTTAACAATGACGGATCACGAGTTGAGGTGCCAAAAACCGCAGGCGGATTATACAGGACCTCCAAGGCACGTGCATGGTCGAAAATGGGGCATACGACACGGAAGAAGTCGTGATGTTGTGACAGCGTCGGCAGGTTTTTCCATTTAACCGTGACCATGGACCGCAGACGAGTTGGATAGTAAGCTCTTTCTGGAGTCAGGTCGCCAATCATTCTGAGCAGCTTTGCCTGTCCGGTATCGAGTCTTTGAAAGGATCGGCACGAAGCATTTTGCAACATGTGGAGGGCTTCTTCTGTTCCAGTCTGGCCAAGCAATGGATCAGGAAGACAGTGACTGGTGAGTGCGTGCAAATAACATTGGTACAACTTGCTGCTGAGGCCCGCAGTACTTGTGAGGCATCCGAGATCGGTGTCGATTGTGTATTCGTGCCAACGAACGAGCTTTGTGTTATGGGTATTTATCGAGACGCTCTGAAAGTCTCCAATCTCCTCGAAGGAAATACCTCCTTGTGGGATGATAACTCGTCGTGGAAGGACAGAACCTTTGGAGCCGGGGCGTAAAATAAGCTTGTTTATCAAGCCAAACATCGTCCCACACGTCTGAGTGTTGTCAACTATGTAGCCGGGCATGCTCTGACACTCGAACTCCCAATTTGTATTGACAAAGAAGGATAGACGAAACCGAGGAAGGGAAACATTCAACGTCTGGGCGGAATCATGGTGTGTTACCATGATGTTTTTAGGAGATTCTAGTGGTGATAACAGGCCCGAAACCACCCCGAAGGTAGGCGAACGAATATCGATGAGTCGTATCGAGGAATTGTCTTGACCGGGCTTCTGGAGTATGGCACGCGGATGAATACCAGATTTGCAAATAGTGAGCTTCCAGTTGGACGGCTTAGGCGTCCATGGGGAACCAACTGGACGAAATTCGAGCTCGCGCATGTCCATGTCCAACCAGTGGACGCATTTGTCAATTAAATGGGTAGGGAAATCGTTGAGAAGTACAGGCCGTGGGATGAGCTGTAATCTTCGCGAGGCACCTGGCATCCGTGCTTGCAGGATGAAGTCACCGTCATTTAACGAGAAGAGGATCTTTCGTTGGTCGTAATCACTACGGATACAGAACCCCCAAGAGGAGTAGGGCTCACCTCGTATCCGAACACGGCAGATCGGGTCATATATTCCATTCCAGGAACGTCGGCAGGAACCACATCGAAAATTTTCTGAAATAATCTCAGAAAAGATGGAAAGGAGAGGCGAAAATTTGCTTGGACAACTCACCGAGCCGAGTAAACTCGCATAAGTGGGGTGCTCTACAAACTCTCGCGGAAGTCTTCCCAGTTGTTTTCCATCGATGAGCAGTTTTCCGGTCAGTAAATCGTAGTGTACTTCCTGTCCTCCCAATGTCATACAGGATATCCAACGAGAATTCGGTATGGGAAGCGAATGCCAACTTGAGGAGCCCTTAAACCCCACCCACACTTGTGAAAGGGCGTGGTCATAGCTACCCGCGTGTGACAATTGATCGGGATGGGTCGGGTCCGGTTTACAAAGCAGGGGTTCCAAGTCATGCAGTAGTCGGCGATGGCGACTAAGAATCCTGGTGAGATAAAAAGAGTCATTGTCTGAGTTAGATGGAGGTGTGTTGTCGTAAACAAGAATCGCGCATTGCATGGCGATGGAAAAATCTTCATGATTGGCGAGGACGGCGGGCACGTGCTCAGGGCATACGTCGAAAGTCGAACAACAAGTTGCGGCGAGCATACACAACCGTTGTTGTAAGCCTGCGCGGACTGTCTCGTCTTGCGTAGACTCCAGTTTCTTGCGTACTGCACAAACCCATCCATGTGTCACATTTCGAACCTTTCTCAGCAAGGCACAAGCCCGCACGGCAACATCCGAGTCCGTTGTCGAGGCCAAAAGGCGGCTGCAGATGAGAGCTAGGGATAGATCAGACAAGTGCCACATCAGAGGGACCCTCACATACCTATACTCCGTACTGTGACTTCCTCTAGCCAATTCGCCTTTACCTTCTTAAGAAGGGACTCCAGCTCGCGTAGGAGCGCATTTCCGAAGCTGGAAATGCCAAGATCTATGTGCCACTCACGAACGCGGTCTGACAGAGGCCCGAGTTGCCAAGCTGCTTGGGTAATCAAGGTGTGCACTTCCTCGAGACGAAACGAGAGGGACGGCGATGCGAGTTCCCTTGCGATGTTTAGCCACCGCAGACGTGGGCCGCTACGCAAGCCGGCGAACGCGATAAATTCGTGTAGGTTGATTTCCTTCGGGCAATCGGATTGACAGGCGATGACGTCATTAGGCGTGTGTTGAGTGCCGGATACGAAATGATGGAGGCCAGAATATGGGCTTGACTTTGGGACGCGAGGTGTGCACAGCTCTGCAACACTAGACTTGGAGAGGGACTCAATCACCCAGGATCTATCACGGTCAAATAATTTGAACTTTAGCCCATTATTAAGCAAGACGTCAGACTCTTCTGCCGGGATTTGAACTCTCTTGTAGTGACTCTGATCGGAAAATGACTTTGTGGTTGAGCCAATTGTCACTCGGTTGCGTCCCTCTGCCCAGCCGTGGAGACCTGAGAAGGTATCCAAGAAAACATAAGGCCGACCGGGCTCATCTGGGACTGAGCATAGACCAATGTCGCGGAGAATCATGTAAGTTATATCGCGCCACACACCAAACGCGTGGGGAGGAGACAGCTCGAACACCACTCGTTGTGCGCGCGCCATCAACAAGGGTAGCGGCCACTCATGGACGTCGATGGTCAGAGATTCAGCTTCGTCTTTCAGCTGACATTTGCTGCAAGTCTCGGTGTTGTGTTCATTCCAGTAATTGCGCTGATGACTTAACCTCGACGCCTGGCGCAAAAGTGATTTTGACTGTTGGTTCAAAGTAACCAATTCTGCACGTTTCTTCTCCCGTTCTCGCTGAGCATACTCATATATCTCGCTATGGAGGAGCTTGAGGTCGTGGGAAGTCTGATAGAACTTGACAGCGAAACAAGATTCACTGACATGGTTCGAGAATATGGATGTGGATTGACGAGTTCCCTTGTGTCGCCGACACAGATACTCTTCGATATGCAAGGCGCGACTTATGGTGGATGACCGATGAAGGAGTAGGTCATGGAGGAACTTAGAAGGAATTTCTGGAGAATATTCTTCCAATAGGGGACACTGCTGAATCGCGAGTCTATCCAGAGCCACCCAAAGATCCATGATGGTCAGAATCATTACGGAGTTATCTTCGGGGTTCGTTCCATAAAGTCCTTTCGCATCAGCATAATACTGTTGGATGCACGAAGCAATCACGTCCAGGGCGCTCTTGTCGTTCATCGAAGCCTTGACCCAAGACTTCAAATACCTCTCCACAGATTTCTCGAAATCTGCGATCGCAACGTGTCGGCCCTTGGCAATAGCCGCTGCGAGTCGGCCATTCGAAAACATGGAGAAATCACATGTGGGATAGAGGCGTGATTCATGGGGATTAAATGATCCATGTGAGTGACCACGTGAGACAGAATCGAGCATCCTCATGAGGTAGTCGTATGAGGAGTCAAGGGAGATGTGTGTATCCGGGGCGAAAATGAGGGTCTTGAGTTGTGACGTAGGAGCACTTGATTCAATGGCCTGGAACGTCGACCATCGCTCCGAAAGTAGGGCCTCGGTTTCTAATGCGTTCTTGTGGACGAAGTCGTAGACCTGTTGTGGCATGGCAGAGCCCAATTTGGAAAGACGCCGGGTCATTTTGACTCGCATCACGTGGAGTAACTCGCTCGGGAAATTGCGTTGCACGCATTTATGTAGAAGATGTGCATGAAAGAATAGCATGAAGAGTTTGTAAAGGTCGCCGACACGAAGTGAGGTCTGAAGGGTGACTCTGAGCACGAGCCATAACGGGGATCTTCGCCACGGCTTCAACGCGTCACACCACAGGACTTCATCTCCTATCCGTTTTGTGATGCGATCTACTTCTGCCGGCTGGCCAAATCCCCTGAGAATTCCAACCAATAGCCCAGAAATGTATCTAGGGTGGACGGTATCGCGAACCTCACGGACTTCAGACCCTGCTTTGATGGTCGTCGGAGCGGAATCCAAGATATCGACATCCATTTGGACAAGGAATGACGAAAGCTCCCGGAGGAAGCATTCGCCCATAGAAATATCCACGGGTACCTGGATTGCTGGTCCTGGGTAAGAGCAGAGGAGTTTTCCCTCGGTCCTCATCACATTGGTATTCTGTGGCGAGACTTCGAACACCTCGAACTGAACGAACTCGGCGAGGTCAGGTTTGCGCACAATGAGAGCGGCGTTTTGTGCGCGGATATGCATTGCAAATACATCTAATTTAAAATTGATCGAATCAAAGGCGGAATACAGTGCGAGGTAAATGGACGTACCACCAATGTCCATATCTGAAAGGACACGCTGGAGGCCAGCCACCTCGAAAGGGGATGTTGCGGCGCAACGAGCTAATTCCATCATCTTGATCATACGCATCCACAACGGGGATTGTGGAGAGGGGAGGTATTGTTGGAAGTGTTGGGCGGCTTCTATGAGGTTGTCACATAGTACCACATTGATATTCCGTCCCATTTCTCCCTCTGGGTCTTCCTGGGGAAGCTTTGGGGGCATGAAGACGTGTTCGATAACGGAACGCAAAATGCTAGAGTCGGGATCATTGGTAGTGGGGGGAAGCATGACTTGTCGAGAATGAGACTATGGATGTGGATGTGGTAACGATGTGAGACGGGTAGAGGGTCCAAGTACACGTCACCCTAAGGCCATGCTTTCGAAGGTCCTGGCGCCAGTCCTGCCAAAAGAGGACGTCTGATTGCGGTGCTGACAATCGCGATAATTGAAGTCGCAACCTTAGAAACGACTCGTCACTCGCGATCCTACGCAACCTCCGTTACCTGGGCCCATCATCGTTTTTGATATTTATCTGTATATTCGTGTCTTTATGACAATAGGAATGAGCCAGCTCGCATCCTGCGCGATGAAAAAAAACACTCACCATTAATATTGTATTCTCATACTAATATTAGCTAATCAGCTCTCACCGTCATCTCCCTCCATTACGCGCGTATGGCGAGAAGCTTCTTTCGTACTGCATTGATGATGGTTATTCGTAACGGTAGTCGGCTCGGGCTTAGGATTGTCCAGGATTGTCCACATTTGGATCAAACTGAGGGGCAGGAATACGTCCACTTCAGTTCGATTCGACCATATTATATCTACTGCTGGACAAAGGCCTAAACCTGATGCCGATCCTGGTTTGCTTCATAACGATAAATAGGGTCTGAGTTACGGGGGGGCTGATGACCCAATGCGGGTAGGCAGTATTGACCGAATGGCGAGAACTATTGTGGTAGATTTATGTGACCCGTGCTGGAAGGAGCGACATGGACACGTAAAACGAAACAAGGGCGGGGAGATCGATGTGCGAACTTGGCTGTGGATGTCAACTAAACGCATGTCTCCCTTACGTTCGTAATGAGTCACGACGAACGTACTTGATAGACGCCCCTTGGAAGACGGTGGTGTATTCTATGGGTTGCCTGACGTTTGAGGGTTCTGCATGTACCTCGGGGAATGGACGGAGAGCCAGTCATGAAGCTTGAAGTCTTTTGACGATGTTCCCCCGGTATCGAGGGAGGAACCACTGACAGGAGAGGCTACGAAAGTCTTGAATACGACCAACAAACCTGAAAGCAACGACACCACGGGATCTAGAAATCAGCGAGAGGGCCCTAGGGAGTTTTCTCATGACTAAAGCTGTAAGAGAGACGACAGAGGGAATCACATTGGATGTTTCGAATTTGATTTTCGAACGTGGTCGGGCGACAGAAAGAACACCCAGGAAGCCTTGAGCCCGACGGATTTTCAAGCGCCCCGATATAGGATATATAACGCAGGGATACGTGGTCGACTTCGAAACAAAGGATTTGCAGTCCAATGGACCGGAGAATGGAAAAGTCGGGACGCCCACAACAGACCGCCAAAATTGAGGGGTAAAATTGATAAAGGCGCGAGACGACAGAAACAGGTGAGCGGGAAATCTGGGGGTGGGGGTCATTGTTCGGAGGTTGGTCAAGAGGTTTGACACAGTCCGTATCGGAGCTGCCCAGATGGACTGAGGGGGCACATTATTCCGGCGGAAAGGTGGGATAAAGCGCTGAATGAACAAGGGGATAACATGCTGGCAAAGTCGAGATGCTGTGCAGCAGTTGTGTCTGAAAGGCTCTGCAGCTGGAAGCTGGAGATCATGGATTAATGACCTGACTCTGGTCTTCTCGTTGAGAACGAAACACGGCGGAGATGCGGGGTGCGAACTGCGAACTTCCGAATCGGAGCACGTGCGCCGTTTTACCCGTCTCTCGACGTGTCTCAGGCCAAAGGTCAACCGGTCAAGAATGAGACTAAGCCTTGTCGTGTCATGCTCTTGTCAAGATTCACTCTTCAACAGTACAAATAGCGTTTCAAGCATGGAATATCTTTGCGTCACTGGCCTCTCCCCCGCCGCTTGCCTTTCCTTATGGCCTCACCTTATCGCACCTCGTCTCCCACACCCACAGGCCCCGCCCAATCCGTCGTGCACGCTTCCACATCTACAATCGTGAAAGATGAAGGAGAACTTGCGATGAAGCTCGAGGCCGCGCGCGACGACGAATCACGCTTCGAGGTGGCCTTCCTACAGTGCCAACAGCGATCCGCAGGACTCAGACCCACCGCACCCGACGAAACAGCAGCCGACGCTGCTGCCCTTCCTGCCCAAACCTAACGCAGACCCGAACCTGGTAAAATGGGAGGGCCCGATGACCCCGAGAACCCGCAGAATTAGTCGTTCTGGTACAAGTGGTGGCTCACCACAGTTTGCACTATGATGACCCTGAACCTGTACGTCTCCGCCCTCGGGAACATTTTTATCCCGCACATTCCTTCCTCGTCATTCCTGACACATTATCTGCTGACACCTTCGCCTTTTCAGCGCCGTCATCCGCAGTGCCGATCATCGCGCGCGACCTTCATCCCTCCAGGGAAGTAGGTGACCTCGTACTCACCCTCTTTCTGATTGGCTTTAAGCTCGGCCCAACCTTTTGGGGCCATGGGTCTGAGCTCATTGGCCGGCGGCCCATCTTCATCGGCACTCTCGCCATCTGCACCCTCTTTCATACCGACCAGGCGCGCGCGAACGACATGACGACTTACTCGTCACCGGCTTTCTCTGCGGCTTCTTTTCTGTGGCACCGCTCACCAACAGTACTGGCGTCATCGCGGACATATGGGATCCCGTGAACCGGGGCATCGCCACAAGTGTATTTTCGTCGGCCGTCCTTCTTGGTCCCGTTATCGGTAGTTTGTGAGTTTTTTCACTTCTCCTTTCCATTTGTCCCATGATAGAGTCTGGCAAGTTGTTGACGCCCATTATTTTATCCCTGCAGCATCACGACTAGTTCCCTCGGCTGGCGCTGGGTGTCCTGGGTCATGGTGGGTTTCGCGGGATCCTCCATACTACTCGGCTTCCTCTTCCTTCCTGCCACTTTTGCACCTGTGCACCTCGCACGAAAGCCGAAGCGTCTGCCCAAGGCCAACCCTGAGAAGAACAGGGAAATCTACGCGAAGAGCAAGCGCGTCAGCTAGGCTCCTAGCACCGTTATTGAGCGCCATCTTTCGTCCATTCAAGATGCTCTTTGTGGAACCAATCTTGCTGCTCGCGACGGTCTACCTCTCGGTTGCATATGGTGTCATCTACGCAAGTGCGTCTCATCATCCTTCTAGAATAGTTGTCTTTGAGGCATGATTTCTGACCCTTCGTTCTTGTCTCGCAGTTTCAGGCGCTTCTCGTGATTTCTATCCGCTCACGCCACTTTTCGGTCTCGAACGAATGTCGGCCTAATCTTCATCGGTATTGGTATACGCCGTGCTCGCCAAACGCTTAGCAAAACTCGTTACGCAACGATAGCCAGTGCTATGGGGGTAGAATACCGAATTGTCAGAACTCATGGTCATATTAGAATACTGGCAGTGTATGTACATATTCTTAGAAGTGCTACATGGGGCTCCGGTCCTGAGGCGCCCGTGAATGAATTCCAAAAAAAAAGGGTATCGGCACCGTCCTCGGCACCGTCGTGAACCCCTGGTTCCTTCGCCCGCAGAGGAGCGATTAATTGTACTCTGCCATAATCGGCGGTCTTGTGCTGGGGCTCGGCATCCTTTGGCTCGGCTGAAGCGGGAACGCGGGAACCACGACAACGCGCCCTGGTGGGTTCCCGGACTCAGCACGATCCTCATCGGGCTGGCGATCACGATTGTACTCATATTTTTCGTCACATAGCCCACCAGTACACTGCTGCGCTCTAGCTCTCCAATTCAATTCACCGAGCCGTGCGTGCAAGGTGCGCTCAGGTCCATGTCTACCACAACACGAGATTACGACGCAGGCCCCATTTGGTCCCGTCCCGCACAGCCCACCTACTACATAATCTAGGGAAAATAGAAAAGGCCAACTTTCGTCCCCCCTGCCTGGGACTGTAGTTTTGGTAGGCTGCAAAGAGTGCGATTATAAGAGAAAGAGAGAGATCAGGGTGAGACTGGCAACTGACAAGACAAGGGACGGCACGGCGGCAGGGTTTATCATTGGGCGGTCAGGCAAAGATGACAAGCACGCGGTATGAAATGAGAGAGAAAGCTGGGCTATGACTGCCTGCCTCTGATGAGGTCGAGCGAAGGGGTTTTTATGGACAAGTATGCTAAACATGAGTCGAGAGAGGAGAGGGAAAAGATGAAACGAAGGCGAGTGAGGTCGCGCGGCGACGATGGCGAAGGAGAGCAGTGTTCAAAGTGAAAGAAAAGTTACTGAATAGTATCAACATGTATGGCAGCGAGCGCATAGGAAACGAGGGTGGTGGGGGTGCGGCGATGTACGATGGCGAGAGGTTAAGTAAAATGGAGGAATTCTAAAATGGAGAGGGAGAGCGGACGGTCTAGAATGAGAAGGAAAACAGGGTGACATACGAAAGAGGCCTAATCAAGTCTATACACAGTAAAGTCCTTTCCTACTGAGATGAGTTCCAGACTTGTGAGGGCCATGCATGATGTGTGCGACATGGAACGATGGCGTTTTCGAGGTACCGTGCACTAGTGGCGTGGGCCGATGGTACTTGGGCGGTCTATATGGCGTCGGCAGGAGAAGTGGGGGTGGTGTTCGAGGCTAGGTCATGAGGGAGGAGGGGCTGAGTACGAGGAAAACGAGGACATAAATGGATTTGAAAAACAAAAAAACGAGGAAAACGAGTGGCAGTGTTTTGATGCGAATTTGCAATTGTCGAAAGGGTCGGGTCGTTCCGGCGGTTCCGCACATGGAGTGAGAGTGAGAGTGAGAGGACTGCACAACTCACACCCCACCGCCCCAACAGGACATCGCCCCCTCTTCTTCGCAAGTACCCCCCTTGCCTACCTCGCGCTGCCCCAAATGGACGCACCAGACGCAGGGCTACCAGTAACTAGAGGACGACGAGCGCAGCGAGCAATTCGTCGAAAAGGTCGGCGAATCCTTTGAAACCCTCGACGTGCGTCCGGACCGCGCTTTTTGCCATCACCCACAGGGAATACAAATGGCCCTCGGCTCCTCGTTCGCGCATATCCGGGCCACGCGCATCTCCCGCTGTCCTCACCGCGCCTCCCGCAGGGTTCGTACCTCCACCCCAACGCGTCGGGCTACCTTTCCCTTCGGAACCGTCCGATCGCGGTGGGGAGAGTGGTGGGAGCGAAGATATCGCGAGGGCGAAAGAAAAGACGCGTGGGTTGCTTGAGGAGCACGTTGAGCGCGATGCGTGGCGCGGTGCCCTCGATGCGCTCACGCGGCTGAGGGACGCCAGGCGCGCATAGGCGGAGGCAGAACGGAGGAGGGCCGAGGTCGAGGTCGGGAATGTGTATATGAGCGGGGTATAGGTCTGTCTTGGTCTATACTACACACCCTGTTGCTGTATCATAGCGTGTATTACTACCGTCGTACCACATCTCGGCTGTACAAAGGCGTAACGGGGAGCATTATGATGTCCACTTTCTCTGTTCTCCGCATGTCCCATGGGTGATCCTGGGGGCATTCCATCACTCTGGCGTTTACTGTAGAAATATGACCAGGGAAGGGACACGATCGGAATGCATGGCCGTTGGTGTCGACGAACAGCCTTCGAGGCTCGAGGGCAGGCCGCGATGAACGCACGGACCCAGCTGCTCATTTGCGGGAAAAGACGCGGTCAGATTGTTTATAGAATATCTTACAGTACAGGCGGGAGCGAGCACGCGTGACTCTCCCCACCTCTGATCAGGCGCCATTGGCTGCCGCGAGCACGGCCTCAGCCTCGAGCACCTCCGGGTCCTTCTCCAGCTCCACGTTCCTTTTAGCGGAGGTCTGATGAACCCCCGACATCGCCCTGGTCAGCGGGGAATCTCACAGTCAAAGGGAAGTGTGTGGGGTGCACGCACCAGAAGATCCTCAAGTTCTCCCGTGGCTCTCTCAAGCCTTGTCGCGGTATCGATGACCATTTTTTCGCTCTCGCGCACTAGATTCGCCTGCAGATTTTAAGGGTGAGATGAGAGGAGATTGAGCCTGGGGCGTGAGGGAAGGAGGGTGAATGGGACGTGGTTGC
>Ga0307512_10001507_pt1 | contig 32791 bp, 28 predicted proteins | sample 14_EM_MG_FD_200267 | JGI IMG/M metagenome (GOLD analysis project Ga0307512, IMG submission 200267) | Populus trichocarpa ectomycorrhiza microbial communities from riparian zone in the Pacific Northwest, United States - 14_EM | ecosystem: Host-associated > Plants > Roots > Unclassified | place... | reverse complement strand
GACGGGCCTGCCACGCCAATGCCCGCCGCTGGACGCCGCCGTGACCGGTGTCGAAGTCGGCCAGGTTGTCGTCCACACCGGGCACGAGGATCACCACGCGGGCGGCGGCCTCCAGATCGCCCAGGACCTCGACGATGCGGCCGTCGCCGCGATCGTCGAAGGCGAGGATCTGCCGTCCTGCCGATTGCGGGTCGCGCAACCGGTTGGCGGCATATCGCAGGGCCGTCGGCGCGCCGTCGAGGTTGCCCACGATCTGCGGATATCGGCGGGCGAGCGCGGCCGCCTCGGCCGGTTTCAGCCGGGCGAAGAACTCGGCCACCTGGGCCGGGGCCGCCGTGCGCGGATCGGGCGGCGCGAGCGGATCAGTCAGCCAGCCGGCGGCCATGGGGGTCGGCTGCGCCGGGCCGGAAGGGTCGTCGCCCGGCACACCAAGCCCCAGGGCGACGACCGTGACCAGCGCTGCGAGCCGGGCGTTGCGAACCGCTTCATGCATGCCGTTGAGCCTGGCCGGGGCGGGCCTCGCGGGGAGTCGGGCAGGCACTCGAGCGTTGCTACGGGCTGCCGCACGCGCTGAGGTACGGCTACCCGCACCATCGCCAGGGGGCTGCCACGATGTGCCGCCGATCGGCGACGGTCGAGAATGGCCGGATGGTAGTGAAGGTGATGTCCGTGGCCCCCAGGCCGGTGCTCGCCCGCCGGTCCTGGACCGGCCCGGTTTACCTGGCGCTGGTCCTCCCGCTAGATGTGCTGACCGCCCTGCTGCTGCTCGTCGCCGGCCTGGCCAGTACGGTCCTGCAGCTCACCCCGCTCGGCGGGTGGCTGCTGGCGCTGGTGTTACGGGCGGCGAGCGGTCTCGGCGGTCGACGGCGAGCCCTGGCCGCTCGGCTGCTCAACGAGCACGTGCCAGCCCCGCCCCCGCCGGCGGCCAGTACCGGGCTGTTCGGCTGGCGGCGGGCGGTGCTCACCGATCCCGCCAGCTGGCGCGCGCTGGCGTACGCCCTGGTCAAGCTTCCCGTGGCGATCGTGTCGCTGGCCCTCGGCGTCGGGTGCTACGTCTGCGGGGTGGTCCTGCTGACCTACTTCCCGGTGCAGGAGCACCGGCCCGACCATTGGCGGGCCATCCTCGTCAGATGCGGAGTGGGCCTCCTGCTGCTATTGCTCGCCTCCTGGACGCTGCGGTCGGTCCTGACCGGGGAACGGCTGCTGATCCGGACGCTACTCGGGCCGAACCTGGCCCGGCAGCGGCTGGCCCACCTACAGGAAACCCGCGACCGTGCGGTGATCAACGCCGACGCGACCCTGCGGCGCATCGAGCGGGACCTGCACGACGGCGCCCAGGCCCGGCTGATCGGCGTCGGCATGCACCTGACCATGGTCGGCGAACTGATCGCCGCCGAGGCGCCGCCCGAGCAGTTGCGGGCCGCCGTCGACACCGCTCAGGACGCGCTCACCGCCGCCGTCGCGGAACTGCGCGACCTGGTTCGCGGCATTCATCCCCCGGTGCTCGACCGCGGTCTGGACGCCGCGCTGGCCACCGTGGCGGCGGGCAGCGCGATCCCGGTGGCGGTCCGGGCCGAGCTGCCCCGGCGGCCGTCGCCTGCGGTCGAGAGCATTGTCTACTTCAGCGCCTGCGAGCTGCTCACCAACGCCAACCGGCACAGCGGCGCGCGAGGCGGCACGGTCCAGGTCATCCTGCGCGACGATGTCCTGCGGCTGCGCGTACGCGACGACGGGCACGGTGGTGCCCAGTTGCGCCCCGGCGGTGGCCTGGCCGGTCTCGCCGAGCGGGTCCGGGTCGTCGACGGGCGGCTGATGATCGACAGCCCCGCGGGCGGCCCGACTACCGTCATCGTCGAGATTCCCTGCCCCCGCACGAGCTGAGAGGCCGTATCGACAGATGCGCATCGTCATCGCCGAGGACTCCGTGATCCTGCGCGAAGGGCTGGCCCAGTTGCTCGCCGTGCGCGGCCACGACGTGCTGGCCGCCGTTGTCGACGCCCCCGCGCTGCTCGAAGCCGTCACCAGTAAGCAGCCGGACGTCGCCATCGTCGACATCCGGCTGCCGCCCGGCCACACCGACGAGGGGCTACGCGCCGCGATCCAGCTGCGCCGGGAGATGCCGGGGGTGGGAGTGCTCATCTTCTCCCAGTACGTTGAGACGGCTTTCGTCGCCGAGCTCCTCGCCGGTGGCTCCGACGGGGTCGGCTACCTGCTCAAGGAACGCGTCGTGCGGCTGGACGAATTCATCGACGCGCTGCACCGCGTCGCCGCCGGCGGTACGGCCCTCGACCCGGAAGTGGTCACGCAGCTCTTCGGCCGCAGCCGGCACCGCGATCAGCTCGCCGAGCTCACGCCGAGAGAGCGGGCAGTCCTGGGGCTGATGGCGCAGGGGCGTACCAACACGGCCATCGCCGCAACCCTGCGGGTAGGCGAGCGGGGCGTGGAGAAACACGTCACCAACATCTTCACGAAATTCGACCTCGCACCCTCGGAGGCCGACCACCGGCGCGTCCTAGCCGTCCTGCGCTACCTGCAGAGTTGACGCGTCCGATGGGCTCAGCCAGTCGAGGGCCGACGCGCAGTCGTCGAACATCGGGAAGACACCGTCGACGTGCATGGTGTGTAGGACCGTGACCACGAACCGGGACGGCGCCGCCAGGCAAACCCAACCGTTCAGCCGGCGGGCCCGGCGGTGGCCGCGGACGAGCACCGCCAAGCCTTCCGGGCCCAGCGTGGGCACCTCGGCGAGATCGACCACGACGTGCGCGTACCGGTCGATCGCCGTGGCGAGGAACTGGCGCAGGCCCGGCGCCACCGTGGCGTCAATAGTGGCGTGGATGTGCAGGATCGCCGCGTGCGGCAGGATCTCGACCGTGACCGCCTCGGCCTGGGCCGCGGTCATCGGGCGCGCGCCAGGCTTGCTGGGCCGGGGCAAGCATCCTCAACGTCGAGAACGTGCTCGACGCGGGCCAGCATCAACGTCCGGCGGACCCGGGCTCCCGGGGCGCGCAAGACCAGCCGGCCGCCGAAACCGAGGATCCGGCGGTGCATGCGCAATAGCAGTTCGATCGCGGCGGCGTCGATCCGCGGGCTGTGCCGCAGGTCGAGGACGAGCCGTTCCGGCCGGCGTTCGGCGGCATCGTCGAGTAGCCGGCCCCACCGTGCGACGGCCTGGCCCTCGAGGGCCTCGGTCACGACGAAGAGGGTCTCGTGCATACCCACGAGGCTCGCCCGGTGATGTGGCGGGCGGTTCGCGGCTCCATGACGGTTCTGTGACAACCCGGGGCGGTTAGCGAACGCTCAGCTTCGCCGGGGATGATGCAGGCATGTCGGCGGTACTGGTAATCGAGGACGACGACCGGATCCGGTTGTCCTTGGTGCTGGCGCTCGAGGACGAGGGCTACGCGGTGAGCGGCGCCTCGACCGCCGAGGAGGGGCTGGCGTCGCAGCGCAGCCGGCCGGCCGACACCGTGCTGGTCGACCTGATGCTGCCGGGGATCGACGGCTTCGAGTGCATCCGGCAGCTGCGCCGCACCGACGACGTGCCGATCGTGGTGATCAGCGCCCGCGACGACACCCAGGACATCGTCGAGGCGCTGGAGGCCGGCGCCGACGACTACCTGGTCAAGCCGGTGGCGATCAAGGAGCTGACGGCGCGGCTGCGGGCACTGAGCCGCCGGGCCCGCACGATCGGAACCGACCCGGTGCCGGCGCTGCGGTTCGGCGACCTGGAGGTGTCGCCCGAGGCCGGCGAGGTGCGCCTGCACGGCGCGCCGGTCCCGGTGACCCGCACCGAGTTCCAGCTGCTCTGCGAGCTGGCCGAGCATCCAGGCCGGGTGCTGTCGCGCCAGCAGCTACTGCGCCGGGTCTGGCAGTACGAAGGCGGCGACGAGCGGCTGGTCGACGTGCACATCGGCCGGCTGCGGCAGAAGATAGAGGACGACTCCGGGTCGCCGCGGCACCTGGTCACCGTCCGCGGTCTCGGCTACAAGCTGCAGCGATGAGACGTGCGGGCCTTCGGGTACGGGTGACCGCCGGCTTCGCCGCCGGGGCGCTGACCCTGTCGGCCCTGATGGCCCTGGTGTCGTACCAAATCACCCGGGGTTCGCTGCTCAACGAGCGGGAGGGCACCGCGGTCCGGGCGGCCTACTACGACGCGGCCGTGGTGCGCGCCGGCCTCGGGTCGGTGGCGCAGCCCGACGTGGCCGCCGTGCTGAGCTCGCTGGACACGGGCGAGAACAGGCGCGCGGTGCTGCAGCGCGGCGGCGCCTGGTATGCCAGCAAGGCCGACAGCGGCCTGCGCGAGACAATCCCCGCGGCGCTGCAACAGACGGCGGGCGGCGGCAGGGCCGCGGTGCAACGGGTACGGGCGGACGGCGTGCCGACGCTGGTGGTGGCGCTGCCGCTGGCGGACGGCGACGTGTTCTACGAGGTCGACTCCCTGCAGGAGCTGCAGCACACGCTCGGCGTGCTGACCCTGGTGCTGACGCTGGTGGCGCTGGGCACGGCGGCGATCGGCGCGGCGTTGGGCTGGTACGCGGCCCGGTATGTGCTGCGCCCGCTGACCCGGGTGGTGGACGCCGCCGAGGGCATCGCGGCCGGCCGCTCCGACGCCCGCCTCGACCCGGGCGGCGAGCCCGAGCTGGCCCGGCTGAGCACATCCTTCAACCACATGGTCGACGAGTTGTCGGCCCGCAACGAGCGGGACCGCCGGTTCGCCGCCGACGTCAGCCACGAGTTGCGTTCCCCGCTGCAGACCCTCGCCGCGGCCGCCAGCGTGCTCGACAAGCGGCGCCCGCAGATGGATCCGCGCAGCGCCACCGCGGCCGGGCTGGTGACCGACGAGTTGAGCCGCTTCCAGGGCCTGGTCAACGACCTGCTGGAACTGGCACGCAGCGACCGCAGCGCCGACCGGGCCCCGGTCGACGTGGCCGAGCTGGCCCGGCAGGTGTGCCGGGAACGGCATACCGGCGCGGACATCGTCGCGGTGGCCGGCCCCAGCGAGGTGTGGCTGGTGGACCGGCGCCGGATCGCCCAGCTGCTCGGCAACCTGCTGGACAACGCCGAGGCGTACGGCGGCGGGGCGACCGCGATCCGGCTGACGCTCGACGAGGACCGCGGCACGCTCGAGGTTGACGACGAGGGGCCGGGGGTCAGCCCCGACGACAAACCGGTGATCTTCGATCGGTTTGTGCGCGGCCGCTCCGCCGGGGCCCGCGCGGGCGGCGACGGGGCCGGGCTGGGGCTGGCCCTGGTCGCCCAGCACGCGGCCGCGCACGGCGGAACGGCGACCGTGCTGGATCGGCCGGGCGGCGGCGCCCGGTTCCGGGTCGAACTGGTGGGCTGCCGACCATGAGAAGGCTCCTGGTCCTGCTGCTGGCGTTGGCGCTCACCGGCTGCGGGGTGCCACGGGATTCGCAGCCCCGGGACATCGACGACCCGCAGGCGCAGGGTTCCTCGGGCCCGCTCGCGGCCGACGCCGGTACCGCTATCGTCCGGCTCTACCTGGTCCGCGACGGCATGCTGGTCCGGGTCATCCGCCGGGTGCCCACGGTGCAGACGCCGAGCGGCCAGCTGCAGCAACTGCTGAAAGGCCCGACCGCCAGCGAGAGCGCGGACGGCCTGACCAGCGCGCTGAGCACCATGGAGGTGATCGGCATGACGATCATGAACCGCCGGGCGACGGTGAACATCGCCGAATCCGCCGACCAGGGCGCCCGCAGCGACGAGGTGCTCGCCTACGGCCAGATCGTCTGCACGCTGACCAGCCAGGGCGCCGATGTCGGCACCGTGTCGTTCGTACGCGGGGGCGAGCCGCTCGCGGTGCCCCGCGCGGACGGCTCCCTCGTGGACAACTCGCTGACCATCGCCGACTACGCGGGCCTGCTCGAGTCCTAAACGCTGACCGTCACGCGCCGCCCGCAAACCCGTCCCACCCAACGCCGCCAGACCCCGGGGACCACCCGAAAACTGCACACGCGCCGCTCCAAACACCGGCCCCACCCAAAGACCAACCGACGACCATCACGCGCCACCCCGAACACACCAGGCCCACTCGGAGACCGGCCGCCGGACCATCACGCGCCGCCTGGACACGCCGCACCCACCCACAGACCATCACCCGCCGCCCGAACACGCCGCACCCACCCACAGACCAACCACCGACCGTCACGCGCCGTCTGGGCACGCTGGGCCTACTGGGAGGTCGGCCGGGGATGGTCGGCGGGCCAGCCGCATGTCGCCGAGCAGGATGACGAGGGCGGCCGCGGTGAGCAGGCCGCCGGCGAGGGCGACGCTGCGGGTTCCCACGTTGGCGATGAGCAGGCCGCCGAGCAGGGAGCCGGCCGCGATGCCGATGTTGAACGCCGAGCTGATCGCGGCCGACGCCATGTCCGTGTTGCCCGGGGCGATCTGCAGCGTGCGGGCCTGCAGCGCCGGAGGCAGAGCCCCGAAGCCGAGGCCGGACAGGCCGAGGAAGACGACCGCGGCCAGCTGAATCCCGCCGGTCAGGTAGAGGCCGAGCAGGCCCGCGGTGAGCAGGGCCAGCGGGACGAGGATGGTCTGCCACGGGCGGCGGTCGAAGGTCAGGCCGACCAGGAACGCGCCGGCCACCCCGGCGACACCGGAGACGAACAGCAGCGGCCCGAGGGAGCCGGCCGAGAAGTGGCTGACGTCGAGGAAGAACGGCGTGATGTAGGTGGACGCGGTCAGGAAACCGGTCACCACGACCGCCGTGACGATCACGATGATCCGGAAGCGGACGGCGTCCGGCGCGGAGCCGCGGGCGGCGCTGCCCTCGGCGGGGGCGGAGGTGGGCAGGAACGTCACCACGGCCAGCCAGGTGCCGAGCGCCAGGGCGGCCGTGACCAGGAACGCCGCCCGCCAGCCCAGCTGCTGGCCGAGCCAGGTGCCGACGGGCACGCCCAGCACCGGGGCGAGCGAGTTGCCCATCGAGAGCCGGGAGACGACCCGGCCGTGCACCGCCGCCGGGAACATGCCGGTGGCCGTCGAGGCGACCACGGACCAGAACATGGCCTGGGTGAGCGCGGTCACCAGGCGCGCGGCGAGCAGGACCGAGTAGCTGTGCGCGGCGGCCGAGGCGAGGGTGGCCAGGACCAGCACGCCCAGCGTCACGCCGAGGACCAGGCGGCGCGGCACCCGCTGGGTCACCCGGGCGAGCGGGATCGACGCGATGATCACCACCAGCGCGTAGCCGGTGACGAGCAGGCCGGTCTGGGACCGGGATTTATGCAGGTCGGCGGCGATGACGGTGAGCAGGCCGATGGGCAGGACCTCGACGGTCACGTAGCAGAACGTCGCGACCGCGAGGGCGGCGAGCGCGACGCCCGGCCGGTGAGTCGAGCTGGCCGTCATGAATTTCCACCTCCGGCGATGATCGCCACCGCCGGCCGCGCCACGCTGCGGGGCTGGCCGATCGACGAGGGCGGGTGCGGCTGGAGCAAAGCCAGGATATCGATCCATTCCGGCGCAACAACCTGATAACGCGGGCGGCCTACGCTCTGGCATGGCCAATCCACGAGTGCGTTCGGTGCTGGTGTCGAGGCTGGTCAAGGCGCCCGGCAGCTCGCAGAGCGAGATCCTCGACGAGTTGCGGCGGTGCGTCCTCGACGGCGAGGTGCCGCCGGGTTCCGCCATCCCGGTGGACGGCGTCGCCGCCGCCTTCGGCGTGAGCCGGATTCCCGTACGCGAAGCATTGATGACGTTGATCGGTGAGGGTCTGGTCGATCACCGGGCGCACACCGGGTATCGGGTCGCGAAGATGACCGCCGCGGAATTCGGGGAGATCTACCTGGTCCGGGAGGCGCTCGAAACCGCGGCGATGCGGCTCGCGGTCGGCCTGGCCAAGACCGCGGACGACGACGAGGCGCGCTCGGCGCACGCGGCGCTTGAGGCGGCCGTCCGCGCCGGGGACGCTCGGGCGCATCACCGGCAGAGCCGGCGCTTCCACCTGGCGCTGATCGAACCGTGCCGGATGCGCCGGCTGCTGCACATGCTGAGCCTGGCGTGGAACATGACCGAGCCGCTGCAACCGATGTCGCATCTCGACGCCGGCGAACGTGAGCTGCTGCACGAGGACCACGCCGGGATGCTGGCCGCTTTCATCGCGCGGGACCGCGACGCGCTGATCCGGGTCTGCGGCGAGCACCACCGGCGGCTGCAGTCGGTCATCGGCCGCCTGCCGCAGGACACCGGCCTGTTCACGGAACCGGGCTAGCCGCACCGCGGACCCGCCGATCACCCCCTACCGGCCGCGGTTCGGGCCGCTCGGGTCCGTCGGCCGGGACGGAGCCGATACGGTACGACAGTGAGCTCAGAGGCTGTCGGCAGGCACATGCCCGCGGTCGTGACGCTTGCCGACCTCACCGCGATGATGGCCGCGGACGACCACCACCGGTACGAGATCAGCCCCGAGGGCGTCCTTTCGATCACGCCGCCGCCCGGCTACGCCCACGCGATCATCGCGACTCGGCTGATGGTGTGGCTGGCCACGGCCGGCATCCCGGTCGACCGGATCGCGCAGGCGGTCGGATTGCGCATCGCCGGGCGCAACGGCGTGGGCGGGCGCATCCCCGACCTGGTCGTCTGGAGCAAGGCCCAAGCCGACGGTGTCTGGCTGCCGGTCGCCGACGTACTGCTGGTGGTCGAGATCGTCTCACCCGGCTCCGAAGGCGTGGACACGGTGACCAAACGCAACGAGTACGCGGCCGCCGGCATCCCGCAGTACTGGGTGGTCGATCAGGACCCGGCTCAGACCGTCACCGTGCACCGTCTGAACGGCGACTGCTACGCCGTCCAGGCGACCATGCCGCTCGCCTGGGTCCTCAACACCAGTCCGGGCGAGCACGACCTCGGGTGATCCCGGTCAGGTCAGGCGGAAGGGTTCGAGTGGGCCTGTGTAGGTCTTGGCGGGTGGGTGGGCGTATTCGTCGTGTTTGGCGGTGCGGAGGCCCAGGGTGATCAGCGACTGGACCAGGACGGTGGCGGCCGCGACGCCGTCGATCACCGGCACGCCGAGTTCGGCCGTTGCGGCCGTGCACAAGTCGGCCAGGCCCGCGCAGCCGAGCACGATGACGTCCGAGCCGTCCCGCTCCAGTGCGGCGCGGGCCAGGGCGACCACCCGGTCGAGCACCGCCGGATCGCCCTCGAGGTCGAGGACCGGGATGTCGCAGGCGTGTACCCCCTTGCACGCGCCGGAGGCCACATATCGGGCGGCCAGATCAAAGGCTCTTCCCCGCGTACGCGCAAGGGTTGTCACCACGCTGAAACCGCGACCGAGCATCGTCGCCGCATGCATCGCCGCCTCGGCGATTCCCACCACCGGGCCGGCGGCGAGTTCTCGGGCCGCGTCGAGGCCGGGGTCGCCGAAGCAGGCCACGACATATCCGTCGATGCCGGACCGTTCGCCGCCGGCGATCGCCGCGAGCAGCCCGGGCACGGCGAGGGCTTCGTCGTAGTGGCTTTCGATGGAGGCCGGTCCCATGGTCGAGGTGACCGCGTCCACGACGGTGCCCGGACCGGCTACAGTCCGGGCACTCGCCTCGATCAGCGCCGTCAACGACTGCGTGGTGTTGGGGTTGACGACCCGGATGTGCATCAGGCCGGCTCGGCCGCGGCGCTGAGGACCGGCTCGGCCACGCTCGGGGCGGGGGCCGGCTCGGCGACCCGGCTCAGCTGTTTCACCTTGAGGATCGGCACCAGGATCAGATAGACCCCGAAGCCCAGGCCCATGCCGATGAACCAGCTGTACTGGGCGGTGGTGTGCATGCCGGGGCCGTGGGTCCAGAGCACCGGGATGACCGCGACGATCGCGCCGGCCGCGGTGGCGATGACGGCCGCCGGGTTGACTCCCTTGTGGTACCAGTAGCGGCCCTCGGGTGCCATCGTGAACATCTCGTCAACCACGACGTGCTGCTTGCGTACGAGGTAGAAGTCGCAGATCAGCACCCCGAACAGCGGGCCGATGAAGGCGCCCAGCGTCTCGAGGGTGTAGTGGATGACGTCCGGGTTGTTGTAGAGGTTCCACGGGGTGATCAGCACCGAGCCGACCGCGGCGATCATGCCGCCGGCGCGCCAGCTGATCCGCTGCGGGCTGACGTTGGAGAAGTCGAACGCGGGCGAGATGAAGTTCGCGACGATGTTGATGCCGATCGTGGCGATGGTGAAGGTCAACGCGCCGAGCACGATCGCGAAGGTGCTGTCGATCCGCGAGACCGTGGCGACCGGGTCGGTGATCAGCTCGCCGAAGACCGGGACGGTCAGCGAGGCGGTCACCACGACCAGGATCGAGAACATCAGGAAGTTGACCGGCAGCCCGAGCAGGTTGCCGCGCTTGACCGCGGCGAACGACTTGCCGTATCGGGAGAAGTCGCCGAAGTTGAGCATCGGCCCGGAGAAGTACGAGACGACCAGGGCGATCGCGCCGAGCATGATCGGGATGGCGTGCACGCCGGTGTACTTGACCTGGCCCAGGTTCAGGTTGATCTCGCCCCAGCCGGCTTGGTAGATCAGGTAGCCGGCGAGCAGGAACATGACCACGTAGACGGCCGGCCCGCAGAAGTCGATGAACCTGCGGATGGTCTCCATGCCGGTCCAGAACACCGCGGCCTGCAGCACCCAGAGGACCGCGTAGGTGCACCAGCCGAGCGCCGGCAAGCCGAGCAGGCCGTGCTGGTCGACGTCCGCGTACGGCAGCAGCGACGGGAACAGCTTGAGCACGACCACGTCGAGGGCGGCCGAGGCCAGGTACGTCTGGATGCCGTACCAGGCGACCGCGATCAGCCCGCGGATGATCGCCGGCACGTTCGCCCCGAGCACCCCGAACGCGGACCGGTTGATCACCGGGTACGGCACGCCGGTCCGCTGGCTCGGCTTGGCGACCAGATTGCAGAAGAAATAGACAATCGTGATGCCGACGACCAGCGACACCAGCACCTGCCAGCTGGACAGGCCCAGGGCGAAGAGGCTGCCGGCGGTGACGTAGCCGCCGACGCTGTGCACGTCAGACATCCAGAACGCGAAGATGTTGTAGGAACCCCACGTCTGCTTTCGCAACGGCGCAAGATCCTCGTTGGCGAGCCGGGGATCGAATTCCGGCTTGATGGTGCCGCTACCGACCGGCATGCCGGCGGCTTCGACCAGGTCTTGTGGCGTTTTCCCAGTGGTATCGGCCATGGCGCTCACGCTAGGAATCCGCTGTTTCGCGGCGATGAGCGGAAACATATATCTTTCCCGCCCGCCCGCGTTGGGCCGCCCGGACTGTACAGAACGTCCAGGAGGAGGGGCCGATCGCTGGTCTTATCTCGCAGTCTGATCAGTCACGGCTGCGCTGATTGCCAAGTTTGGGGGCAGTGGGTTGACTCGAGGGGCAAATCGCCGAAGGCCATCCTGCGAGCGAGGCATCATGACCGTTGAGCCCCGCCGACGCAAGCGTGCAGAAAGGTGCGGACGATGCCGTACTACCAGAGCCGCGGTTCGATCCCCCCGAAGCGGCACACCCAGCACCGCTCCCCCGACGGCTCCCTGTACTTCGAGGAACTGGTCGGCGAGGAGGGCTTCTCCAGCGATTCGTCGCTGGTTTACCACCGCACCATCCCGTCGGCGATCGTCGACGCCCGCGCCTGGCGGCTGAGCGATCAGGCCACGACGCCGAACGAGCCGCTGCTGCCCCGGCACCTGCGGCTAGGCGAGTTGTTCAAGGACGCCGACGGGCCGCAGACCGACGCGGTCACCGGCCGGCGGCTGGTGCTCGGCAACGACGACGTACGGATCAGCTACGTCGTTGCGGGCGCGCCCTCGCCGCTTTACCGCAACGCGATCGGCGACGAGTGCGTCTACGTGGAGGCCGGCAACGCGCGCGTCGAGACCGTTTTCGGCCCGCTCACCGCCCGCGCCGGTGACTACGTCATCCTGCCGCGGGCGACGACCCACCGCTGGGTGCCGGAGCCGTCCGGCGATCCGCTCCGGGCGTACGTGATCGAGGCGAATTCGCACATCACCCCGGCCCGCCGTTACCTGTCGAAGTTCGGCCAGTTGCTTGAGCATGCGCCCTTCTGCGAGCGTGATCTGCACGGGCCCGGCGACCCGGAGCCCGTCGACGAGACCGACGTCGAGGTCTTCATCAAGCACCGCGGTTCCGGCTCCGGCGGCCTCGCCGGCACTGTGCACACGGTGCCGCACCACCCGTTCGACGTGGTCGGCTGGGACGGCTGCCTGTATCCGTACACGTTCAATATCGCCGATTTCGAACCCGTCACCGGGCGGGTGCACCAGCCGCCGCCGGTGCACCAGGTCTTCGAGGGCGCCAACTTTGTGATCTGCAACTTCGTGCCGCGCAAGGTGGACTATCACCCGCTGTCCATCCCGGTGCCGTACTACCATTCCAACGTGGACTCCGACGAGGTCATGTTCTACTGCGGCGGCGATTACGAGGCGCGTAAGGGCTCCGGGATCGGCCAGGGCTCGGTCAGCCTGCACCCCGGCGGCCACGCCCACGGGCCCCAGCCGGGCGCCTACGAGCGGTCCATCGGGGTGGAGTTCTTCGACGAGCTCGCCGTCATGGTCGACACGTTCCGCCCGCTGCGTCTCGGCGAGGGTGGCCTGGCCGCCGACGACGGCCGCTACGCCTGGAGTTGGTCCGGCCGGGGTCCCTCGGCGTGAGCGACAGTCCCGACCCACTGGAGGTAACCTCGTGACCCACCCGGACGCGCACCATCTGCCGTACGGTTCGCTGCTTGACGCGCACGGCCGGCGGTTCGCGGCGGTGCGCCTCGGTGACCAGGTGATCGACCTCTCCGCGCTGACGGCCGAGGGCCCGTTCGCCGGCCTGTTCGCCGAGGGTGGCCTGGACGCGTTCCTCGCCGCCGGCCGGCCCGTGTGGTCAGCCGTGCGAGAGATGCTCGTCGCCGGCGTGAGCGACCCGCGGGCGTCCGGCATCGACCAGGTCATCCGGCCGCTCGCCGAGTCGGTGCCGGTGCTGCCGTTCGCGGTGGCCGACTACGTCGACTTCTACGCCTCGGAGTTTCACGCGGGCAACGTCGGCCGGATGTTCCGCCCGGACGGCGAGGCGCTGACCCCGAACTGGAAGCATCTGCCGATCGGCTACCACGGCCGCGCCGGCACCGTGATCGTCTCGGGTACCGACGTCATCCGCCCGTGCGGGCAGGCCCGGACCGCCGACGGGGGCATCCGGTTCGGCCCGACGCAGTATCTGGACATCGAGTCGGAGCTCGGTTTCGTGGTGGGCACCGGCACCCGGCTCGGCGCTCGGGTGCCGGTTTCGGCGTTCCGCGAGCACGTCTTCGGCGTCTGCCTGCTCAACGACTGGTCCGCCCGGGACATCCAGGCCTGGGAGTACGTCCCGCTGGGGCCGTTCCTCGGCAAGTCGTTCGCCACGAGCGTGTCCGCGTGGATCACGCCGCTCGACGCGCTGGACGGCGCCTGGACCGCGCCGCCGCCCCGCGACCCGCCGGTGCTGCCGTATCTTGCGGATTCGGCCACCCCGGCGGCGCTCGACCTGGAGTTGGAGATCAGTCTGAACGGGACGGTGATCTCCCGGCCGCCGTTCGCCTCGATGTACTGGACGCCGGCGCAGCTGCTCGCCCACCTGACCGTCAACGGTGCCAGCCTGCGTACCGGTGACCTGTTCGCCTCCGGCACGGTGAGCGGCCCCGAGCGGGAGCAGCGCGGCTGCCTGCTGGAGCTCAGCTGGAACGGCACCGAACCGGTGAAGCTGGCCGACGGCAGCACCCGCACGTACCTTGAGGACGGCGACGAGGTGGTCATGCGGGCGTATGCGACGACGCCGCGCGGCCCGATCGAGCTCGGCGAGGTCCGCGGCCGGGTCCTGCCCGCCGAGGAGTCCTTCGAAGCGACCACGCCCGGCGATTGAGATCCGGCGCTTTGCGCTCCCCGGACGATCTCGTCCACAATGCAGTGGTTCTCGGACCGCAATGTCTCCCCGCGGTGGGTCGGTTTCGGCCCGGCGCCGGGAGTTCGAGGGGAGCCGCAGTGCTGGAGATCCTGGCCGACGAGGCGCAGAAGGCGCTGCAGGTCGCCGGCGAGGAGGCGGCGCGGGTGGTGGCCCCGGCCGCGGTGGGTGCGGCCTTCGCCGGCGCCGCCGGGGTGTGGCGGGTGATCACCCGCAAGATCAAGGTGCTGCCCGCGGACCCCCGGGCCGCGACGGCGAAGATCGTGCAGCTCGCGGAGGCCGATCCCGAGTTCCGGCGCGAGCTTTACGCGGCCGTGGCCGAGTCCCGCCGGCGCGGTGCGGAGGTGGTTGTCCCGCCGGCTCCGCCCGGCTTCGCCGACCGCGACGCCGTCCTGCCGGGCCTGGGCGAGCCCGGCACCCGGATGGTGACCGGATTGCCCGGTTGGGGCAAGACCTATGTGGTACGCCGGGTCAGCCACGATCGGGCGCCGGAGTACCCGGACGGCAACGCCTACGTCGACTGCGACCTGTTTCGCACCGACCGTGCCCTGCGGTACGCGGAGGTCTTCGGCGCGGTGCTGCACCAGGTCGGCGTCGACGTGCTCGAGCCCGGCGACGCGGCGCTGTCCACGCAGTACGAGCGGGCGCTGATCCACGGGCGGTACCTGCTGGTCTTCGACAACGTGGCCAGTGCCGCCGAGGCGCGGGCGCTGGCCCGCGACTGGCCCCTGAGCCTGGTGCTGCTCACCACGCGCGACGCGATGGGCGAGCTGGCGGCGTGGTGCCCCACCGATCCCGTGGTTCTGGGTGGCCTGGACGAGGCGGGCGCCCGGCAACTGCTCGCGTCCGCGGGCCGTGCGGAGCTGCTCGACGCCGAACCGCAGGCCACCGAGCAACTGCTCGACGTCTGCGACTGCGTGCCGGCGTTCCTGCGCCGGGCCGGGAACACGCTTACCCTGCGCCGCGGCGAGTTCAGGCCGGTCGCCCGGCTGGTGTCGGAGCTTCGCGCGGGGCGTGACCCCGGCGGGTTCGAGGGTGTCCTGACGAGTATCGGCCTGAGCGGGCTGCCCCGGTCGGCGCACTCCGACCTGGGCCTGCTCAGCGTCCACCCGGGCGAGACCTTCACCCGGGACAGCGCGGACGCGCTGCTCGGACGCTCGGCGAGCGCCACGATCGACACGCTGCGGGCGGCCGGCCTCGTGGTGGACGGTTCGGGCGGGCACCTGCGCCTGCTCCGGCTGGTGCGGCAGCGGGTGTCCGCGCCACCGGCCGCGGCGGAGGCGGCCCTGCACCGGCTGATCGCCGTGGTCGCCGAGCAGGCCGTGGCGGCCGACGTGACGTTGGAGGGCGATCGGCTGCGCCCCGCCGCGGTGCCGGCCGACATCCGGTGGCGGCTGCCGCACCTCACCCCCCTCGAGTATCTGGACCTGCACGCCGCCCTGCTCGTCGAGCTGGTGCAGATCGCGCACCACCAGCAGCGGCACGAGGAGGCGATCCGGCTCTGCGGGGCGCTGGAGGTCGTGCTGACGTACCTCGGTCGCCATCACCTGATCGCGACGGCGATCACCTGGGGAATCACGAGCGCGCAGGCGCTGGGCGACGCCACCGCGACGGCCCGGCTGTACGCCACCCGGGGCCGCATCGAAACCGAGCTCGGCCTGTTCGACAAGGCCGCGGCCAGCATCGACGCCGCCGGGCAGGCCGCCGCGCAGGCCGTCAATCCCCGGCTGGATTCCTCGTTGCTGGAATTTCGGGCCCGGCTCGCCCGGGAGCGGGCCCGCCGCGCGATCGACGACGGCCGCCCCGACCCGGGGGACGCTTTCCCGCAGGCGGCGGAGTTGATCCGGCGCAGCCTGGAGATCGACCGCCGCCACGACCTGCGTCGGGCCCGGGGCATCCACGCCCGCGAGCTCGGCAACCTGATGGTCCGCGCCGGGCAGCCCGACGAGGCGATGCCGTTGTTCGACGAGGCGGCCCAGTACACCGAGGCGGCCCAGACCCGTAACCTTTCCCGGATCCACCTCGGCCGCGCGCGAGCCCACAACCTGCTCAAGCGGTGGCCGGAGGTCGATCGGGAGGTCGCCTTGGCACGCAGGCTGGCCGCCGCGAGCGGCGCGGTCACCTACGACGTGGAGCTCGACGATTTCGTCGCCGAGACGGCCTGGCACCGCGGCGATGTCGAGACCGCGCGCGAGCAGTGGAACAGCCTCGCGGAGAGGTTCTACGCCATGGGTCACCCCCGCTACGACCGCTACAAGGAGATGCTCAGGCGGCTTCCGCCCGTACGTCCATGAGGTGGCCGCCGAGCCGCAGCCGGTCCCGCCCGGGCACCGTGCCGTCGCGGCGCAGCCGCACGTAGGCCCACGACGCCAGGACCGTCGCGTCGATGCCGAGCCGGCTCACCGGTGCCCGCGCGACCAGCTCGGCGGAACGGGTCCAGATCCGGCAGGTGTCGGCTCCGCCGGCGGCCGCGACGAGGCTGGCCCGGGGCCACTCGCGCAGCAACTCGGCGGCGTCGTCCCGATCGCCGTCGCCGGTGCACAGGATGGTGGCGGCGGCGACCTGGTCCAGCCGGGCGCGGTCCAGGTCGGCCACGAGATGCTGGTAGTCCAGCTCGACGCCGGCACCGGACGCGGCGATACCCGGATATCGCAGCATGCTCACCACGGTGTCGGAGACCTCGGCGCTCACGGTCATCGTCGTGGCCGCACCCGGCTGCCGGGCCGGGACTGGCACCGCCGGGAACGCCGCGGCCTCGGCCGGTTCCGGCAGGTCGATCAGCTCGTACAGCAGCGACCGGAGCCGGCTCGCGGACCGGTCCGGCGCGTCGACCGCCGCGGCCGCGACCCGGTCGTATCGTCCGGGGTGGTGGGTGGCGATCGCCGCGTCGACCTGGCCGCGCAGCTCGCGCCGCCGATCCAGCCTCGGCGCGTGGTGTCCCAGCAGGTCGGCCGCCGAGCCGGGCACGGTTGTGGCGCTGCCGTGCGGTGCCAGCAGGACGGGCCGGCCGAGCGCGGCCGCGTACACGCTCAGCGATCCGGAGTCGGTGACCACGCAGGAAGCACCGAGTAGCGCCGCCTGCCAACCCTGCTCGGGTGGCATGATGCGCAGGCCGTACTCCGCCGCCCGCGACCACCACGCCCGGACCTGCCACGGCCCGTGCGCCCAGATCCCCGGGTGCAGCACCGCGACCACCCGATACTCGTCCGCCGGCAGGGCGGCGAGAAGGTGCTCCGGTAGCTCCGGCCATTGGCCGATCAGCGAGTCGGGCCCCCACGTCGACGCCAGCACCACCAGGGTCCGGCCGCGCGCGTCCAGCGCCGCACGATACGCCGTCGATCGATGCCGGCTCTCCATCATCCGGCCCAAAGCCGGGTCGCCGACCACCCGCGCGCGGCGGCCCGCGGTCGGGCTGGCCTTCGTCAGCCGCCGCAGCTGGTCGGGATGCGACAGCGCGTAGACCATTCGCGAGCGGCTCGCCTCGTCGGGCAACCGCTCGGGGGTCAAACCCGAGATTGTGTACGTCCCGGGATAGTACTTCTGGTGCCCGACGCCGTGCGGCAACAGCACGACCGTCGCGTCGAGCCGGTTCAGGTCGTCGTTCTCGCTCGCCGCCAGGACGAGGTCGAACGTGCTGCCGGTGGCCTCGGCCCACGATACGACCGCCGCGTCCAACGATCGTAGGACCGAGCGCATCCCACCGGCCAGGATCGCGGCGTTGCCGTCATCGACCGTGAAGACCGTCTGGATCCGGCGGTCCGCCGCGATGAGCGGCACCACGTCCAGCAGCCTCGTCAATGTCGTGATGGTGCGCACGACAACGAGCACGCGCCGCTCGACATGAATAGTGCGCCACGCGGCTCCCGGCTCCCGGCTCCCGGCTCCCGGCTCCCGGCTCCCGGCTCCCGGCTCCCGGCTCCCGGCTCCCGGCTCCCGGCTCCCGGCTGGGTAACGAGCGAGGACGCCGGAAGTTGTGGGGTCCGGGCTGTCCTGCGGCACGCCGTGACACTAGCCGCAATCGAAGTCGAGCGCAGTCCTCGATCGACCCGTAAAACCGCACGCATCGCGCGCCCGGTGGGCGCCAGCCGCCCGCGGAGGCTCGCCTAGGAGCTTGCCGTTGTGGCGGGCGGCAGCAGTCCACCGAGGATGAGGCCGGCCAGTTCGTCCAGGCGCTGGTCGAGGGCGAAGGGGGCGGGCTCTTCGCCGATCCAGCGCAGCACCGTGGCGAAGTAGCCGGCGGCGAGGAGCTGACCGACGAGCACGGCGTCGGTGTCGGCGCGTAACTCCTGCCGGTCCTGCCCGCGGCGGACGACCTCGGCCAGGTCGATCTCCAGGGCCGGGCCGCTGAGGGGCGCGGCGAACCGCATGGACGCCGGCATGAGCGCGGCGGTCTCCCGGCGGGCCGTGATGTTGAGCGTGGCCATCTCGCTCAGGTAGTGGCGCAGTTGCTCGGCCGCGGGCAGGTCCTCCGCATGGTGTTCGGCGAGGGTCGCGGTGACGCGGGCGCGGCGCCGGCGACCCCACTCGTCGAGGAACGCCGCCTTCTGCGGGTAGTGGTTGAAGACTGTCGCGCGGGCGACGTCCGCGCTTTCGGCGATCTCGTCCATGGTCGTGGCGTCGAAACCCTGGTGCACGAACAGCGTGAACGCGGCCTGGTAGAGCCGGTCGCTGACGTCTTGGCGCTTGCGTTCACGCCGGGTGGGTGCGGCTGACATGCCGTCCAGTAAACACGCCCCCTTGACTGTGACGAAACTCGGATCCATTCTTGGATCCAAGTTCAACTTTGACTCCGAATCTAGATTGGGTGTTCATGATCGAGGCGTTCCGGGCGGGACATCACGACCTCGGCGGCGGCTGCCACGCGTGGCTACAGCCGAACGGTGGGTGGGGCCTGAGCAACGCGGGCCTGATCGCCGGCCGCGGCGAGTCGCTCCTGGTCGACACCCTCTTCGACGCGCGGCTCACGGCCGAGATGCTCGCCGGGCTCGCACCGGTGACCGGCGCTGCCCCGATCCGGCGCGTCGTCAACACACACGGCAACGGTGACCACTGGTTCGGCAACCACCTGCTAGCGGACACCGAGATCATCGCGTCGGCGGCGACCCTGGCCGACATGCGCGACGTGGGGCCGCACCACGTGCTGGCGCTGCTGGAGGATCCCGGCCGGACCGGCGTGGTGGCCCGGCACATCTTCCGCGCCTACAACTTCACGGACCTGGTGCCCGCCTATCCCACGACCATTTTCGACCGGCAACTCGACCTGCGCGTCGGCGGCATCGACGTGCAGCTGATCAACGTGGGCCCGGCCCACACCGCGGGCGACACGATCGTGCACGTGCCGTCCGCGGGGGTGGTCTATGCCGGTGACCTCGTCTTCGCCGGCGGCACGCCGGTCGTCTGGCAGGGCCCGATCGCCAACTGGCTGCGCGCCTGCGAGCGGATCGTCGGGCTCGGCGCCGCCACGATCGTGCCCGGCCATGGCCCGGTCTCGACCGTGGCGGCCGTTCGCGCGCAGGCCGCCTACCTGCTGTACGTCCAGGAAGAAGCCACCCTGCGGCACGAGGCGGGCATGACCTTCACCGAGGCCGCCCGCGACATCAATCTCGGCAAATACGCCGTCCTGCCGGAGCGGGAACGGCTGATCGTCAACGTGCACACGGTCTACCGCGAGCTCGACCCCACAACCGCGGCACTGGACGGCCCCGCCGCCTTCGCGTGCCTCGGCGAACTGATGGAGGACCTACTGTGATCCCCGAAGTCGAAGAGCAAGAACCCACCCGCCTATCGGCCGGAACGCTCGTCGCCGGCTGCGTCGCCGTGTTCCTGGCACAGACCGGACTCGTCCTGCCGGCCGCGATCAACGGCGTCATCCAACAATCGCTGCACCTCTCGGGTGCGCAACTGACCTGGGTCACCGCCGCGTTCCTGGTGCCGATCGCGATGTTCGGCCTCACCTTCGGCCTGCTCGGCGACCGGTACGGCCGCAAGCGAACGCTGGTCGCCGGATCGCTGCTGATGTTGACCGGCTACCTCGTCTCGGCCACCGGCGGCTCGATCCAGCTGCTGTGGGCCGGGCAGGCGATCTGCGGTCTCGGCGCCGCGGCACTGTTCCCGTCTTCGCTGGCGCTCATCACCGCCGCAACGCCGCGGCCCGGCGACCGTGCGAAGGGCCTCGCCGCGTGGACCACGGCGCTCTCCGCCGGTGCGCTCGTGGCGCCGCCGCTGGCCGGCACGGCGGTGGAGATCGGGTCGTTCTCCTGGGCCTTCGGCGCGGCGGCCGTCATCGCCGCGGTCAGCACGATCCTGAATCTGCTGGTGGCACGCGACTCCAGCGTTCGTGGGGACCGCTCGCTGGACTGGCCGGGGCAGATCACGATCGCCACCGCGTTGCTCGCCCTGCTGTACGCGGTGATCGAGGGCCCCGAACGCGGCTGGGGCTCGGCGACGGTGGCCGGCGGGTTCACGCTCGGCGCGGTACTGGTGGTCGCCTTCGTCGTCATCGAGCATCGCGCCGAGCAACCGATGCTGCGCCTGGACCTGTTCCGCATTCCCGCCTTCGCCGGCGCCGCGGTCGTCGCGGTGATCGGGATGTTCGGGTTCCTCGGCGGCGCCTACTCGCTGAGTATCCGGCTGGGTGTCATCCAGCAGCAGAGCCCGTTGCGGGCCGCCGTGCCGTTCCTGCTGATGCAGGGCGTCACACCGCTGATCTGGCCGCTGCTGGTGCGGTTGCTGCGCCGGACGGGGCCGCGCGGCATGCTCGTGGCCGGCCTACTCTCGATCGCCGCCGGCTGGGTGTGGCTGGCCGAGCTGCCGGTGGCACGCTCGACGACCCTGGCGATGCTACCCGCGTTGCTGCTGGCCGGTTTCGGCTTCGGCCTGCTGGTCTCGGCGATCACCGCGGCCGCCGTCAACGCCGTGCCGATCGAGCTGGCGGGCATGGCCAGCGCCACCACGACGGTGGTCCGGGATGTGGGCCAGACCCTCGGACCGGCGGTGATCGGCACGATCGCGCTGAGCCAGACGGCGAGCCTGCTCGGCCCGAAACTGTCCACGCTGCCCCTGCCCGACGCCGCGCAGCACGTCGTCGGGGCGGTGTTCGAAGCGGGCGGACCGTTGGCGTTGGCCACGGCACCGCTCGGTCCGGCGTCCGCCGTGGTGGGCCCGGCCGCCCGCGCGGCGCTGGAACAGGGATACGCGATCGCCTTCCTGGTCAGCGCCGCGGCCGCCGCGATCGCCGCGGTCGTGGCCGCGGTCTTCGTGCGCGGCGGCGGGCACGGTGGCGCGGAGGTGCACCGCTGATGCGCTTCGCGATGTTCGACGACGGCGGTGCCGCCCGCGCCGGCATCGTCGTCGAGGAGGGCCTCCACCGGCTGCCCGAGGGTGTCACGGTGGGCGAACTGATCGAGCGGGAGGCGCTCTTCGACGCCTGGAAGGTGGCCGAGCGGGAGCCTGTCGCGCTGGACTCCGTTCGCCTGCTGCCGCCGCTGGCTCCGCCGACGGTCCGCGACTTCGTGACCTTCGAGGAGCACGTCGAGGGCATCGCGCGCCGGTTCGGCGACACGATCGTCCCGGAGTGGTACGCGGCGCCGACGTTCTACTTCACCAACCCGCATGCGCTGGTCGGCGCGTACGACGAGGTGCCGGTCCCGCCCGGGTGTCAGGCGTTCGACTTCGAGCTCGAGGTTGCCGCGGTCGTCGGCCGGCTGGGTCGTGATCTCACCCCGGAGCAGGCCCGGGACCACATCGTGGGCTACACGATCCTCAACGACTGGTCCGCGCGGGATCTGCAAGCCCGCGAGATGCGGGTGAAGCTGGGACCGGCGAAGGGCAAGGACAGCGCGAGCACGCTGGGGCCGTGGCTGGTCACCGCCGACGAGGTCCACGACCGCCGCGACGCTGACGGATTCCTGGAGCTGGCGATGACCGTGGCGCGCAACGGCGAGCGGATCGGCGGCGACACGCTCGCGAACATGGCCTGGACCTTCGAGGAAATGCTCGCCTACGCCTCGCGGGGAACCTGGGTGCGCCCGGGCGACGTGCTCGGCTCCGGCACGTGCGGCTCGGGCTGCCTCGCCGAGCTTTGGGGCCGGCACGGATCCCTGGATCCCCGCCCGTTGGCGCCCGGCGACGTCGTCACCATGACCGTCGAACGGCTGGGGACGATCAGCAACACCGTCGTGCCCGGCACATCTGCGGTGCCCATACCGCGCGCCCGCAAGAAGCCGGGCACCGGACGGCTCAGCCTTCGCCGTGGATGACGGCGATCGCGTGTTCCCGCGCAGGCGCCCCGAGGGCGTGGTTGAGGTCGTCGAAAAGCGTGCGCGCGGTCTCGCCGCTCCAGCCCGGCGGCAACAGCTGCAGCGGCAGACCCGGCTCCCGGTAGGGCAGGCGCCGCCACTGCGTCAGCATCGGGACGTACGTCTGGTAGGCGCCCAGCGGTGTCGTCCCCTCGGCCGAAATGCGGTCGAGCACCGGGCCGTACTGGCGCAGAAAGTCCGTACAGGAAACGGTTAGCTCGTCGAGGTCCCACCACGTGCTGACCTTGGACCGCAGGTCCCCGAAGGCGAAATGTTGCCCGGCGAATATGTCCGCGTATGTGGCCAGGCCGCGGCGTTCCAGGGTGCGGCGGGTCTCGGCGGCCAGATTTCCGGGGGCGATCCACACGCCGGGGGCGGCGGTGCCGAAGCCGAGGCGGGTCAGGCTCGCGCGCAGTTCGTGGCGTTTCTCCCGTTCGGATTCCGGCACCGAGAAGACCACCAGCAGCCAGCCGTCCTCGAGGCGGGCCCGGGCGCTTTCGAAGATCCGCGAGTCGCCCTCGGCGAGGATTTCGAGGGTGCCGCTCTCCAGGGAATACCCGGCCGCTTTGCCGCGGCGCTCGGAACGCAGCACGCCGCGGCGCTTGAGGCGCGAGATCGAGGAACGCGCCGCCCCGCCGTCCAGCCCGAGGTCGGACATCAGCCGGACGAGCGCGGCCACGGACAGCCAGTTGTCCTCGCTCCTTGCGTACAGGGCGAAGATCGTCAGGATCAACGAGCCGAGCCGGGTGTCGCGGACGCTCGCCGCCGCGGTCTGCTCCGTTGTCACAAACTCAACCCTAGGTCAGGAGCTTTCGCGCTCCGCGGCGGCCGGGAGCCGGAGCCGGTGCGCGGGGATCTCGGCCACGCCGAGGATCTCGATCATCGCCTCGGGCTGCCACAGGGCGGTGCAGCCGATGCCGGCCATCGCCGGATAGACCGGCCCGGCCAGCTCCCGCCAGACCTCGCCGATCCGCTTGCCGTGGGCCTGGTAGTCGGGGATGTCGGTCAGGTAGATCGTCACGCTGACCAGATCCCCCGGTTCTCCCCCGGCCTCGCGCAGGGTGGTGAGAACGTTGCCGAAGGCCTGCCGGAACTGCTCGACGATGCCGCCCGGGACGATCCGCATCTGGGTGTCCAGCGCGGTCTGGCCGCCCAGATACAGCGTGGTGCCGCTGAGCGTGCCGTGGGAGTAACCGCGGGGGGTGGGCAGTCCGGGCGGGTTCACCGCGATGGGCGACATGGGGCCTCCGTCGGGTCCAGAAGCGGGACTCGACCCCGCCTGGCTATTGACTTTACTTGACGGCCGTAAAAAAATCGACATACGCAAGGCCACGCGAACGGAGCCCAACCATGGAGCCCGACCTCAGCAAGTACCGCCTGGAAGGCGACAACTCGATGTACCGCCTGCCCAGCGGTCTGGTAGCGCCGGTGGTCACCCGCGCCGACGCCGAGCACACCGACACCGCGGATTCGGGTGGCGCCGTGCGGATCTCGGGCGTGAGCATCCAGCACACCCCGGCCCGCCGGCTCTGGTACGGCAAAGTCAAAAACGAGCCCGGCTACCGATCCGTCACCCACCACCACGGCGAGGCCGAGACCGGCGGCTATGTGCTGTCCGGCCGCGCCCGCATCTACTTCGGCGAAAAGTTCGCCGACTACGTCGACATGCAAGAGGGCGACTGGGTCTTCGTGCCGCCGTTCCTGCCGCACGTGGAGTGCAACCTGTCGCGCAGCAAGCCGCTGGTGTGGCTAACCACCCGGACCCCGGAGAACATCGTGGTCAACCTGGCCGACGTCGCCGACGCCGACCTGCGCGACTGGCTGGACCGGTGACCGGGCCCATGCCCGCAAGCACGGCGCGGGCGCAATCGAAGATCGTCACCGCGGCGCTCTCGCTCAGCCCGGCCACGCCGCAGCATTTTGACCTGGCCTTCACCGGCGTCACCCAGCCCTGCCCGTGGCCCAAGGCCTACGGCGGCGACCTCGTCGCCCAGGCCGCCGCCGCGGCGATCCGCTCGGTCACCGACGGCAAGACGCTGCACTCGATGCACAGCTACTTCCTGCGCCCGGCCGACATCGAGGCCACGGTCCACTACGAGGTGGAGATCCTGCGCGACGGGCGCGGCTACAGCACCCGGCAGGTGCGCGGCTACCAACACGGCAAGCCGGTGTACGCGTGCCTGGCCAACTTCGCCGCCGGCGAGCCCGGCGCGGTGTTCGCCGCCGAGTTGACCGACACCGTGCCGGACCCGGAGGAGTTGCCAAGCTCCGCGGAGTATCTGGCCGGCCGCGAAGGCGGCACCATGACCGCACGGTCCAAGGCCTACTGGCGCGACGGCCGCGGCTTCGACATCCGGCACGTACGGGGCCCGGTGTATCTGCACGTCGAGGGTGGACGGCAGCCGCAGCAGGCCGTGTGGGTCAAGCCGTTCGACCCGCTGCGCCCGGTCGCCGGGCTCAGCGACGCCCAGCGCGACCTGGCCGTGCTCGCCTACGTCTGCGACTACACCATCCTCGAGCCGCTGCTGCGCGTGCTCGGCCTGGCCTGGGCCGATCCCGGGCTGGTCACCGCCAGCCTCGACCATTCCATGTGGTTCCACCGGCCCGCCCGCGTCGACGACTGGCTGCTCTACGTCCAAGACGCCGCGAGCGTCGAGGCCGGCCGTGGTCTGGGCATCGGCCGCTTCTACAACCGCGACCGGGGCCACCTGGCCACCGTCGCCCAGGAGGGCGTCATCCGCCCCACCTCCCCATGACCGACAGCCCGCCGCCCGGCGGGCCCACGGAGGGACTCGTACCCCGATGACTCTTACCCCTTCGGCCCACGTGGACTCGTTTACCCGCGACCATCTGCCACCCGCGCGGCAATGGCCCACCATCGAATTCACCACCCCCGAGCTGCTCTACCCGCAGGGGCTCAACGCCGCCACCGAGCTGATCGACGTACCCACCGCGGTCTTCGGCGCCGACCGGCCCGCCCTGCACACCCCGGACGGCGACACCTGGACGTACGGCCAGCTGCGGACCCGCGCCAACCAAGTCGCCCAGGTGCTGACCGAGGATCTCGGCCTGGTGCCCGGCCAGCGGGTGCTGCTGCGCTCGCCGAACAACCCGTGGACCGTTGCGGCGTGGCTGGGCGTGCTCAAGGCCGGCGGCGTCGTCGTCACCACGACCGCGGCGTTGCGTACCCGTGAATTGGCCCAGATCGCCGAACGGACCCGGCCCGCGATCGCGTTCGTCGACCACCGGCACGCCGACGACGTCTACGCCATGCGCGACGCGGCCGGCCTCGCCCTGACGATCGTCGAGTTCGGTGGCAGCGCAGCGCAGGACCTGACTGTGCGCGCGGCCGGGAAGTCCGGCGAGTTCACCAACGTGCCCACCGCCGCCGACGACGTGGCGCTGCTCGGCCCGACCTCCGGCAGCACCGGCACCCCCAAGATCACCATGCATTTCCACCGTGACCTGCTGTCGATCGACAACACCTTCGGCCGGCACGTGCTGCGCCTCCGCGGCGACGACGTGGTCGCCTGTTCCGCCCCGCTGGCCTTCACCTTCGGGCTGGGCATGCTCGTCGTCTTCCCGCTGCGCGCCGGCGCCAGCGCGCTGCTGATCGAGTCCGGCCCGCCGGACCAGCTCGCCCAGTACGTCGCCGACCTGGGGGTCACGGTCCTGGCCACAGTGCCGACCGCCTACCGGGCGATCGTGCGGGCCGGCCGCGTACAGCTGCTGGCCGGGCTGCGCTCGGCGGTCTCCGCGGGCGAGCACATCCCCGAGGAGGTCTGGCGTCGGTTGCGCGACGAGCTCGGCCTGCCGGTCATCGACGGCATCGGCGCCACCGAGTTGCTGCACATCTTCATCTCCGCGGCCGGCGACCAGATCCGGCCGGGCGCCACGGGCAAACCGCTGCCCGGCTACCGCGCCGCCATCCTCGACCTCGACGGCGGCGAACTCGGCCCGGGCGAGCCCGGCCGGCTCGGCGTGATCGGCCCGGTCGGCTGCCGCTACCTCGACGACCCGCGGCAGAGCGACTACGTCGTCAACGGCTGGAACGTCACCGGCGACATCTTCCACCGCGACGAGGACGGCTACTTCTACTACCACGCCCGCGGCGACGACATGATCGTCTCGTCCGGCTACAACGTCGGCGGCCCCGAGGTCGAAGCCGCCGTCGAAACCCACCCGGACGTCACAGAATGCGCGGTCGTGCCCCGCCCCGACAGCGAGCGCGGCTCGGTCGTCTGCGCCTTCGTCGTGCTCCGAGCCGGCGTACCGGAGGGGCCGGGCAAGGCCAAGGAGATCCAAGACCATGTCAAGCAAACGCTAGCCCCGTACAAATACCCGCGCGACGTGCGATTCGTCGACGCCCTGCCGCGCAACGCCAGCGGGAAACTGCAACGTTTCGCGCTGCGGAAGATCGTCGAAGACGAGCGAGCGGCGCTGAGCCGCTTGGACACTGAGAGGAACCCCCAGTGAAGATCGCGATCGTCGGCGCCGGCCCCGGCGGCCTGTACCTGGCCGCGCTGCTGAAACAGCTCGACGGCGGGCACGACATCACCGTCTGGGAACGCAACGCGCCGGACGACACCTTCGGCTTCGGCGTGGTCTTCTCCGACGAAACCCTCGGCGGCATCGAGAACGCCGACGCGCAGGTCGCCGACGCGATGGCCGAGCGGTTCGCCCGCTGGAGCGACATCGACATCCACTGCCGCGGCGAACGCCACACCATCGGCGGCCAGGGGTTCGCCGCCATGGGCCGCAAAGACCTGCTGCATCTGCTGCAGCAGCGCTGCCGCGGGCTCGGCGTACACCTGCTGTTCGGCACCCTTGCGCCAGCCGTCGAGCAGCTGCGGGCCGGCCATGACCTCGTGGTCGGCGCCGACGGCGTCAACTCGCAGACCCGCGCCGCGTACGCCGATGTGTTTGGGCCTAGCCTGGACCGCCGCGGCAACAAATACATGTGGCTGGGCACCGACAAGGTCTTCGAAGCTTTTCAGTTTTTCATCAAACAGACTCCGTGGGGCACCATGCAGGTCCACGGCTATCCGTACTCGCATCGCGGTTCGACCTTCATCGTCGAAATGCACGAGGATGTCTGGCGGGCGGCCGGTTTCGACGCCACCGCCGGCGCGCCGCTGCCGGCCGGCGCCTCCGACGAGTACGCGGTCGCCCGGCTACGCGAGTTGTTCGCCGACGAGCTCGACGGCCACGATTTGCAGGCCAACAATTCCAAATGGCTGAACTTCACCACCGTACGCAATCAGCAATGGCACGACGGCAACCTGGTGTTGCTCGGCGACGCCGCGCACACCGCGCATTTCTCCATCGGATCGGGCACCAAGCTGGCCATGGAAGACGCCCTCGCCCTCGCCGCCTGCCTGCACGAGCACGACGGCATCCCGGCCGCGCTGGACGCCTACGAAGCCGAGCGCCGCCCGGTGGTCGAATCCACTCAGCGCGCCGCGCAGGCATCGCTGGAATGGTTCGAGAACATCGGCATGTACGCCCACCAGGAACCGACCCAGTTCTGCTTCAACCTGCTGACCCGCTCACGGCGCATCACCTACGCGAACCTGCGCGTACGCGATCACGAATTCGCCGACCGGGTCGACGCCGCCTTCGCCGCCGCGCACGGCCACACCACCGCCGCACCGGCCATGTTCCAGCCTTTCCGGCTCGGCGGCCTGGAGCTGAAGAACCGGATCATCGTCTCGCCGATGGACATGTACTCGGCGGTCGACGGCGTGCCCGGCGACTTCCACCTCGTCCACCTGGGTTCCCGGGCCATGGGCGGGGCGGGCCTGGTGATGACCGAGATGGTCTGCGTCTCACCGCAAGCGCGGATCACGCCCGGCTGCACCGGCCTATGGACCGACGAGCAACGCGACGCCTGGGCCAGAATCGTCGACTTCGTCCACGAACGGGACTCCGCGCGGATCGGGCTGCAGCTCGGCCACTCCGGTCGCAAGGGCTCGACCCGGCTGATGTGGGAGGGCATGGACGAGCCGCTGCCGGACGGGAACTGGCCGCTGACCGCCGCCTCGCCGCTGCCCTACGGACCCTCGTCGGCGACACCGGGCGAGGCCACCCGGGCCGACCTGGCGGAGATCGTCGCCGACTTCGTGGCCGCCGCGCGGCGCGGTGCGCAGGCCGGCTTCGATCTGCTCGAGTTGCATTGCGCCCACGGCTACCTGCTCTCGTCGTTCCTGTCCCCGCTGACCAACCACCGCACCGACGAATACGGCGGCGACCTGGCCAACCGGCTGCGCTTCCCGCTCGAGGTCTTCGACGCCGTCCGCGCTGTGTGGCCACAAGACCGGCCGATGATCGTACGCATCTCCGCGACCGACTGGCTTCCCGACGGCAACACCGAACACGACGCCGTCGAGATCGCCCGCGCGTTCATCGCGCACGGCGCCCACGCCATCGACGTCTCCTCCGGTCAGGTCAGCAAACTCGAGAAGCCCGCCTTCGGCCGCAGCTACCAAACCCCGTTCGCCGACCGGATCCGCCACGAGGTCGCCGCCGGGGCCGGTGCGGCCGTCATCGCCGTGGGCGCGATCGCCTCCTCCGACGACGTGAACTCGATCCTGCTGGCCGGGCGCGCCGACCTGTGCGCCCTGGGCCGCGCCCACCTTTACGACCCACATTGGACACTGCACGCCGCGGCCGACCAGGACTACCGGGGTGACGCCGCGCGTTGGCCGCTGCCGTATCAGGCCGGCCGCCGCAAACCGCCGACCTCCCGCACCGAAGCCGTCCGCCCCCGCCTCGCGCTGCTACGCGACGACGAACCCGACACCGACCAGGCCCGGCACGTACGCTGGACGCCCTCGTATGACCACGCAACCGCCTGACGAGGCCGGCCCGGTTCTGGCCCGGGCCGGGTACCGCGGCCGCGTCGAATGGATGGACACCGACGCGGCCGGGCACCACCACAACAGCGCCATCACCCGTTTCGTCGAGGCGGCCGAAGCGACCCTGATGCGCGAACGCGGCCTCCCGGACTACTTCGGCGCGGCGCCCCGCGTGCACTACGAGGTGGACTTCTCCGCCCGGCTGTGGTTCGGCCAGGAGGTGACGGCGACCCTCGTCCTCGAACGCTGCGGCACCTCGTCGCTGACCTTCCGTTTCGAAGTCTGGGCGGAGGAGCACGACGGCAGCCCGCGCCTCCGCGCCGCCGCCGGCCGCTTCGTCACCGTGTACCTGCCGGCCGGCAGCAACGAAAGCCAGCCGTTGCCGGCCGAGTGGCGCAAACGCCTCACGGCCGGCTGAAACCCCGATGCCCGCTCAGCCCACCACGGAGCGCAGCGGAATCTGGGCTGCCCGCAGTTCGGCCACCAGGTCCCTCAGGAACGGGTGTTCGTCGAACGGGAGGCCGCCCGGGTTCGGGATGGTCAGGTACGCCGAATCGCCCACGACCGAGACCGTCGCCGTGTCGGTGTATCGGCTCACCACGCTCCGGGTTCGGGCCAGGTCGCCGGCTGCCACCTGGATGCGGCTTGGTCGCCACTCGCCGCCGAGGTTGGCCGGTGTCGGCCGGGCGGCTGCGGCCGCCCGGGCCGGGCTGGCGCTGGGCGAGCGCGGCGATGCCGTGCCCGCCGGGGAGAGCAGCGCGTTGGCCACCAATTGCAGGCCGTTTTCGTTGTACGCCCGAAACAGCGGGTTGAAGGCGAACAGCACCGCGCGCCCGGCACCGGTCGGCTCGTCCACCACTACCGCCGTTCCTTTCAGGGCGTCGGCGTGCACGGTGTAGCCGTTGTGCCAGAACGTGTCGTTGCTCGGGTAGCTGACGACGTTGATGCCCGTGGTGCTCGCGGTCAGGATCGGGTCGTCGTTGTTGAACTCGAAGTCTTCCGCCGGCCGGGCCTGCGCGACCGGGCTTCGCTCGTCCACGTCCACCCGCAGATGCGAGCCGATCACCAGGTAGTCGTCCGGTTTTGTCTTTTCCGTGGTGGAGGTCAGGCCGGCCGCCCTGGCCATGCGGGTGCCCTCGTTGCGCAGCCCGAGGTAGGTGTGGCCGCGGGCGATCCAGTTTCGCAGGTTGGCCTGGCCGGTCGCGGTGAGCCCGCCGGTCGCGTTGCCGCCGTCCGGCACCAGCAGCACCGTACGCTCGGTGAACGCTGCCGTGTTGTCGTTGATGTCGGCCGTGGTCACGGGTGCGAGGTCGAGACCCCAGCGCTCGCCCAGCACGTAGCGGGCTTCGCCGTAGGAGCCGGAGGTGGTGGAGATGCCGGTGCCTCGGAACAGCCCGACGTCGGGCAGGTCGATCGGCGTACCCCCGGCGGGATGCCCGCTCGGGGTCAGGGTGACGCCGAGTGATCGGGCGAGCCGGTCGACGGTGGGCGTGCCCGCGGCCGACGGCAGCCGCACCAGGTCGGTGTTTGCCTCGCGGACGGCTGCGACACCCTGGCCGAGCAGCCGGAAGGTCAGCTGGGCGGCCGAGGCCGAATCCAACCGATACGTGTACGAGCCGCCGGCCGGCGCCGGGCCCGTCCGGCCGCCCTCGATCCGGGTGACCAGCTCGGCCCGGGGGCGCACAACGTCGCCGGTGTAGATGGTGTCGACGCCCATCAGCAGCGGATTGCTCCACGACGACACGTCATAGAAGTACGGGAACGGGACGTACGGATCCTCGCCCATGATCGCTTGGATCCAGTGTTTCTGCGGCTGGTCCATCGGGATCCAGTAGGCGCCCGCCGGCACGGTGACGTTGGTGCCGCTGCGCCCGCCGAAGATCCGGGCGTGCGGCACCTGGACCGGCTTTTTGACCTCGTACACCTCGACGTCCATCCGGCGCAGCCGCTCGACCAGGGCGCGGACGTCGGCGAGCTGGCGGCCCGGCATGAGGAAGTACGACCTGATCGTGCTGGCCGGCACCGGGAACTGCACAGTGTTGGTCGGCTGCACCACCTCGTTGGGCTCCAGGGTGCCGGCCCGGCCCTCGGCGAGCGCGTCCGTCCAGATCTTGTAGTAGCTGTTCAGCACCTCACGCTTGTTGGTGGCCGCCCAGCCCAGGGTGGCCCACTGGGTGTTGAACTGTTGCTGGACCCGGTCCTCGACCGCCGACGCGCTGCCCTTCTCGTAGGTCATGCCGGCCGCGCCGAACCCGGTGGCCGGGACGGTGTCGCCGTATCCCATGTAGAACAGGTCGTACACGTCATAGTTGAAGTAGCACTCGGTGGTGACCGTGTCGGTGCAGGCCCCGTTGTAGCCGAAGCCGGCCTTGTTCGCCGCGCCGATCCGGTTGATCCAATCGACCGGCTCGTCGGCGATCTCGTGATGGATCGGGTCGGCGTTCGGCGGGAAGAAATACCGTTGCCCGCCCATCTCGTGGGCGTCGATGAAAACCTGCGGCGGAAACTGCCGGATCAGCTCGATCTTGCTGTCGGTTTCGGGCTGGGTGCGCGCGAACCAGTCCCGATTCAGGTCGAAGCCGAATTCGTTCTGCCGCCGGCTGGCGTCCCGGCCGTCCGGATTCTGGGTCGGCAGGATCACCGTGATCAGGTTGTCGTTGCGTAGCTGCACCGCGCAGGACAGGCCGGCCGCCAGTTCGTACAGCGTTTTGAGGGCGGCGTCGGCGCCGCTTTTCTCGCCGCCGTGCACGTTCGCGGCGATCCAGACGATGGCCGGGCGGTTGGCGGCTATCCCGCGTGCCTTGCCGGCCGGCATTCCCCGCGGATCGCGCAGGCCGCGGATCTCGGCGGCGATCTCGTCCAGGGTGCCCGGATTCGCCTGCCGGCGATTGGACACCACCGCGTACGGCAGAGGTTGGCCGAGCACGCTGGTCCCCATGGTGCCGGTGACCACTCGGTCGGACGCGTTGTCCACCGCGCTCAGGTAGTCGCGTATCTCGCCGTTGGTGACCACCCGTTGCTGGCCCGCGCCGAGCGGGAAGCCGAGGAACGTCTCCGGGCTCGGCACCGTCGCCAGGTGCGCGGCCGGGTCGCTGCTGCAGACGGCGGTCTGTGCCGCGGCACTCGCCGAGGTCGGGGTCAGGGCGGCCAGCAGTACGAGCGCGACGGCGCCCGCCAGCGGAGCTCTTCTGGGCAATGGTCTTCCCATTCGCAACGTGTCCTCGTTCCCTTCCCGGGAAATGACTCGAAACGAATAGCAGCCTATGGCCAAAAATTTGATGAGGTCAACATCTCCGCATAATTCCCATTGGCCGCAGCGAATGCGGTCATCCACCTTACCGGAAGCGGGCCCGGCCGGGGACCACAAACGGTGCTGCCCAGCCCCGCGGACCGGGCAGCACCGGCCGCGTCACGGGTTCATGAACGGGTCCTTGGCCATCTTCTGGTACGCCGTCAGCGCCGAGGCGGACGAGTTGATCTGCCAGCGGCGTTCCTTCTTGATGTCGAACCAGACGATCGCCTTGATCAGCGGGTAGTTGTTCTTCAGCGTCGGGATGATGTCGTTGATCCAGGTCGCCTTGCTGCCGCCGACCTCGTCCGAGGCCATCTCGGCGATGATGATCGGCTTGCCCTTCGCGGCCAGCTTCGGGTACAGGGTTGCGAAGACCTGCCGGAAGGTCTGCCACGCG
>Ga0307512_10001506_pt1 | contig 32808 bp, 32 predicted proteins | sample 14_EM_MG_FD_200267 | JGI IMG/M metagenome (GOLD analysis project Ga0307512, IMG submission 200267) | Populus trichocarpa ectomycorrhiza microbial communities from riparian zone in the Pacific Northwest, United States - 14_EM | ecosystem: Host-associated > Plants > Roots > Unclassified | place... | reverse complement strand
CATGTTGTACTCAATTCTCTACATTCCCACAATTACGAGTTAACCAATGAATAGAGTCTCAGCTCCCGTCGCGCCTCCCTCCCGAACTACCGCCTCCAGATTGACTGCCTCCAAGTACTTCTCCAATATCGCTCAACCATGGCCTCGAAGTGCATCTCCAAACTCGCTCGATCACGGCCTCGGAGTGCATCTCTGAGTTCACTCGATCACAATGTGGTGAAACGGTGGAGTTAGAAGGCAGACAGGCCATCATCAATATTCCGCCGCACCTCGCATGCCATCCGAATGGAAGTCTTGAGACAGAGCGGTTCTGGCTCGAGGAGCGTAGGATGAGGGTGAGAAGATATGATACTACCCGCCCGCGAGGATCCACGCAATTGCTCGGATCCACGAAATCGTGGAAACAGCTCGTGAGATCAACAGATGGGAAAGATAGAGTCGTTCTACTCCGGGGTCTCCCAAATATATACTCCCTGTCGCTGAGCCCATTTCCATTATTCCTGTATCTTCGTATGTATGTATGTATGTATGTATATAGAGAGACTTAGATACTACATGCTGTATTATAATGTAGCGACATTTCGTGGATCCTCACCGCCGGGTAGTATCATATCTTCTCACGTTTCTATGCTCCTCGAGCTTAATGTAGAAGGAACGCGAGGAGAGATTTTCGCAGCGTCACCCATTGCATTGCAATCCCGATGCAAGCTTGTACCCAATGAACCAATTCCGACGTATGGTCACAGTTGGCCACAATGCCAGAGTGTTTGTTTAAAATAGGAGACCGACAGAGTGAGAAGAAACGGCGAAACAGCGATTGCAGGGCGATATGCAATGCGACACGTGGTATTCACGCAGCGTGCGGAGTAATCCGCCACCGGGGTGTCTCTGATGGCTCTGACGGAGCGCGTCCACTCTGACGGAGCCATTCCGCCCGGACGGAAATGTTTTTTGCTGACGAAGGGCCCAGGCCCAGGCAAGCTGTCGTTCGGATCCATACGGCTACTCTGGAAGTGGGACAATACAACAAATCTATGGCAAACGAAGGCAGCTGTCTGAACGGGCCGTCACACAGCCGTCTGGAACCGCACGAGCGGGGTGGTGATTCGAAAACCAGGAAAGGAAGATTATATGAAGCTGAAGTCGTTCCAAAGGATCTCGCTGCTCAGCTGCATAGGGAAAGTCGTTGAGAAAGTAGTGGCCAAGCTGCTATCCGACGAGGCCGAGAGGAGAGTGCTCCCAAGCGGAGGCCAATTTGGCAGCCGAAAGAATAGGTGGGCCATCGACACTGCGGCCATCATGGTCAACAGAATGCACGCTGCGTGGAATGAAGACAATATCACGGGTGTCCTCATGATGGACATCACGGCAGAATTCCCAAGCGTAGCGAGACGAAGGCTGATCCATGCGATGATGGCCAAGAAGATAGATGCAGATCTCATATGATGGACCGAGAGCTTTCTCTCAGAGAGGACGGTGGAGATGGCAATCGAAGGCAATGTCTTAAATAATCACCCCATGGAGGCAGGGGTCCCGCCGGGCTCACCCGTATCGCTGATTCCCTTTGTGATACACACCGCTGGACTGATAAAGTGCGTGGAAGAGAAAGTGCAAAGCTAAAGGCAACTCCGTGGTAGATGACCTCGGATGGGTGGCAACTGGGGAGGATGTTAACGAGGTGGTCGACAAACTTGACGCCTGCGCAGCAGAGCGCATCGAGTGGGCCAGCAGACGAGATCTCCAGTTCGACACTGCAAATACGGCGGCAGCACTCTTGACACGCAGGGGAGGCTACAAGAAGCACCTCCAGCTGCAACTCACAGCAAAAATCAATGTAGGAAACGGCTTCGTCCGATTCAACAAAGAGACGACAAGATTGCTGGGGGTCTTGATGGACGCCCACCTGACATTCAAAGAGCATCACAACTCGTGCATGAAGAGGGCCAGGGCAGCAGCAGCCCGAGTGAGCGTACTCACGAAGTTGCACGGAATCATTCCACAGCAAGTTCGCGCTGTCCAGATAGCCTGCATTCAAGCGGTCGCGTTATATGCAAGCGAGCTCTGGTTGTACCCGGGAGAGATCGGCAGATGAGAGGATCTTCAACTCCGGCTCAATCGGCAAGCTAGATCAACCCTTGGCGCCCTCCCCATGACGCCAATGGCCGCACTTCTGAGAGAGTCAGGGATCACACCTGCGCCAGTATCCCTTGACGCCAGGCAGCAACGATTCACAGCGAGGCTTGCCAGCGTGAGCGAAGGCTCCAAACTAAACGCTGTGCCCAACCACCGCACATCTGGCTCACCCATATGCAGAGTTATCACAAAGGAGCACAAACGAGGCCGGAAAGCAGAGAACGTGCGCTGGCCTAACCCTGACAAAGAGCCGGCTGTCAAGACAGTCATACCGAGCAAAGACACAGCGGCGAAGAGAGAGGCGATCCGCTGGGCGAGAGACCGAGAGGCCAAAGTAGGTGCAAGGGTCTGGATGAGATGGACGGATGGGTCGCGATCCGACGATTGTAGAGTAGGAGCTGCCGCAGTCTGCAAGCATGGAGACCGCAGGAAAGCCTTCCGCAGCAATCTGGGCACCGGATGAATGAAGGTCTAAGATGCAGAGCTGTTGGCAATCGGACTCGCTCTCCGGGAGTCAGTGAGGAAGAGGGACACACTGCAGGCACATGGAGTGACGAAGATTGCCGTTTTCAGCGACTCACAAGCGGCCCTCCGCCGAACGGATGACCTGAACCGGGGCCAGGGCAGCCACTAGCCAGGTGGATTCTCCTGAGCGCGAGGACTCTTCGCGAAGCCGGAATTGAAACAGAGATCCACTGGGTCCCGGGACACACCGGCATCCCAGGAAATGAGGAAGCAGACCGCCAAGCTAATCTAGCACGAAAGGGCCGCAGGCCAGGCACAGTGAGAGACCGAGTGTACACCTCGGCGACGAACAGGACCAGACGAATCTCAGACGCCAAGACGGCGGTGAAGGCTGAATTGGAGGCCGACAAATGCAGTATGCGCCACGGCCATAGACTGAAAGGCAACGCTGGAAGCAAGAGACCCATTCCAATGAACTGTGTGAAGCCTCTGGCAGCCAGGTTCTACCGACCGAGGTCCAGACACCCGCTAGTGGGGACTTACCTGATACAGTTTGGACAGTGAGACGATGAAAAATGCTGGTGGGACGGTGGCGGAATCAGGACTGCCCAGACGCAGGAACATCTCTTCTGCGACTGCAGCCGATGGAAAAACCAGCAGAAGCCGCTCAGGAATGAAGTGGGAAAGCGACAGGATGGAGAGCGGGCAGATGCCCCCAAGTGAAAGTCTCTGAGCTGCTCTCCATAGAGAAATGCGACAAAGCGGTGATGGACTTCCTGGTGGCCACTGATGTGGGGAAGTTCCCGGCCAAAACTAGCGGAGGAGTAAGAGCCGGCAGGTAAAGGGCGGAGAAGTAAAGGCCGGCGGGCAACGGGTGGAGGAGAAAGGGCCGGCGGGCTCGGCTTGATTTCTTTCCTGTTCCTTTGTATTATATATCTGCCACTTTTGGATGCTTTCTTTTGTCAGAAGGGGACGACGGGTAGTATGAGTGGAGCTCCGCCATCTAGCCGGCCAGCCCGGAGGCGGAGGGGACTAAGGGGCTGTCATACTCTAAGTAGAGTCAATACAGTATGATTAAAACAAAACAAAACACGAAGTTAAGTCATCCCTATCAATCTCTCCATGCAATGATCATGAGTGAACACCGAGTACAGCATACACCGAGCACTGCATACACCGAGCACTGCATCATCCCAAGATCGACTGTCTCCCGCTCCCAGCCAGTCTCTCATCTCTCGGCGGACCTGATTGTACTCAACTCTTTACATTCCCACGATTAGCAGTTAACCAATCAATAGAGTCTTAGCGGCCATCGCACCTCCCTCCCGCTCTACCGCCTCCTGATCGACCTCCTCCAAGTACTCCTCCAATCTCGATTGATCATGGCCTCCAAGTGCATCTCCAAACTCGCTCGATCACGGCCTCCAAGTGCATCTCTGAGTTACACGATCTCGGCCTCCAAGTGCATCTCCAAACTCGCTCGATCACGACCTCCATGCTCATCTCTAAACTCGTTCGATCTCGGCCTCCAAGTGCAGCTCTGAGTTACACGATCTCCAAACTTGCTCGATCACGACCTCCAAGTGCATCTCAGAGTTCAACTTGATCTCGGCCTCCAAGTGGATCTCTGAGTTACTCGATCTCGGCCTCCAAATGCATCTCCAAACCCGCTCCATCACGGCCTCCAAGTGCATCTCTGAGTTCAACTCGATCTCGGCCTCCAAGTGCATCTCCAAACTCGCTCGATCACGGCCTCCATGTGCATCTCTGAGTTACACGATCTCGGCCTCCAAATCCATCTCCAAACTCGCTCGATCTCGGCCTCGAAGTGCATCTCTGAGTTACACGATCTCCAAACTCGCTCGATCACGACCTCCAAGTGCATCTCTGAGTTCAACTTGATCTCGGCCTCCAAGTGGATCTTTGAGTTTCTTGATCTCGGCCTCCAAATGCATCTCCAAACCCGCTCCATCACGGCCTCCAAGTGCATCTCTGAGTTACTCGATCTCGGCCTCCAAATGCATCTCGAAACTCGCTCGATCTCGGCTTACAGATGCATCTATGATTTCAACTCGATCTCGGCCTGCAAGTGCGTCTCCAAACTCGCTCGATCGCGGCCTCCAAGTACATCTCCCAGTTCACACCATCACGGCCTCCAAGTGCATCTCTAAGTTCTCTCAATTAAGCGTCTCCAGGTGCGCCTGCGATTCCGCTCCAGTACCGTCTGCAGCCAGATTGGCCGTATGTATATATATAGAGTGAGTTGGATAGATAATACATGCCATATTATGATGTAGCGAATCTTGTGACTGTAACAAAGACGAATCTGATACACGAAATGCCTTGTGGTTATGGAACCCTATGAGCCATTGCTGTCAGAATACGGCACTAAGTCTCCCGCAGAGGTGCGCAGAGGTCTCAAGCTGCTCTTGAAGTCTCCACAGACCTGTGCAGAGGTCTCAGCTACTCCAAAATTTGACTATCCTATACGTCAAATCTCGTAGCATCCTGAATGCACCTCTAGAACTGCAGGTGCTTTCAGGAGCACCTGAGAATGCTCTTGCAGAGTCTGAGAGCACTTTGCTTCGCTCCAGGGGGGACTGGGAGCATCTGGAATTACTTGGGAGCACCGGTGAAGTCTACCGGAGTGTCTGGGAGGTTTGCGTGTGGCTTCCGGACCGATTTACATTTTGCTGATGCCGTGGGAATGTGACAATGTGAATTTACCGTGAGCTGTCATAGAGAGCTGGCTGATGGCAGTCAATCGTGTAGGGAGGCACGCTGCAAGCTGAAGCTACATTCAGGGGTCAACTCGTAATCATCGGAATGAAGGGAAGACAACCAATCATAGGACGATGCTGTACTCGGTGTATGCTGTACTCGGTATATGCTGTACTCGGTATATGCTGTACTCAGTGTATGCTGTACTCAGTGTTAACTAATCATCATGACATGGGGAGATAGAGAGGGATGACTTAACTTTGTGTTCTCCGATGATGGTTGAGTTGAGGACGAGAAATAGAGAGATCGGGGATGAAGATGAGAACGATGTGGAGGATACGAACGGATATGAGAAACAGGGGTACGACTTGCCTAATTGGGTTGGGAAGAGCTCGTATTGGTGGTATTACACACCGGATCGGAACTAGTACCTGCCGTATCGGGGATGGTAAATTGACTCACACACGGAATTCTCTGCAGTCCCAGTTTATCATGATGAACCCTTTCATCTCTCTCTTTTTCGTCCTCAACTCTACCATCACCCAAGAACACGATGTTCAGTGATTGCTCTCTATCACTCCATGCCATGATTAAGAGGTAACACCGACTACAGCATACACCGACTATAGCATACACTAAGTACTGCATGCACCGCGTACTGCATCATCCCAAGATCGACTGTGTCCTGCTCCCAGACAGTCTCTCATCTCGTGGCACAGCATGTTGTACTCAACTCTCTACATTCCCACAGTTACAAGTTGACCAAAGAATAGTGTCTCCGCTCCTGTCGGGCCTCCCTCGCGAACTACAGCCTCCAAGTACTCCTCCAATCTCACTCGATGATGGGCTACAAGTGCATCTCCAACTTCAGTCGATCCCAGCCTCCAAGTGTATCTCTAAACTCGTACGATTACGCCCTCCAAGTTTGCATGATCACGGCCTCTAAGTGTCTCTCCAAACTCCCTCGATGACGGCCTCCAAACTAGCAACATCACGAACCTCGTTTGATTACGGACAGCAAACATGCTCCATCACAACCGCCAAGTACATGCCCAAACTCGTATGCTTACAGCGTCCAAGTTCGCACCATCACCGCCGCCATATGCATCTCCAAACTCGCGTGATCACGGCCTTCAAGTGCATCTGCAATCTCTCACGATCACGGCCTCCAAGTGCATCGCTAAACCCGCTCCATCACGGCCTCCTAGAACTCGCGCTATCACGGCCTCCAAGTGCATCTCCAATCTCACACGATCACGGCCTCCAAGTGCATCTCTGAACTCGCTCGATCATGGTGTCCAATGTGCATCTGAACACTCGCTCGATCACAGCCTCAAATTGTATCTCTAAACTCACACAATTACGTCCTCCAAGTTCGCAATATCACGGCCTCCAAGTGCATCTCGAAACTCGCTCAATCACAGCCTCCAAGTGAATCTCCAAACTCACTCGATTACGGCCTCCAAACACGCTGGATCGCGGCCTCGGAGAGCATCTCTAAGTTCACTTGATCACGGTGTGTTGAAACGGTGGAGCTAGAAGGCAGACAGCCCATCATGAACACATCGCCGCACCTCGCTTCGTACCCGATGGAATGAGTGAGACAGGGCGGATCTAGCTCGAGGAGTGTCGGAAGAGAGTGAGATGATGTCTATCTACCCCGGGGTATCCCAACCATATACTGACCGTCGCTGAGTCCATCTCCGTTATCCCAGTATCTCAGTATGTATATATATACAGAGACTCGGATAATCGATGCCATATTATCACATAGCGAATCTTGTGACTGTAACAAAGACCCATATGATTGAGGAAATACCTTGTGGTTATTGAACTCTAAGAACCACTGCTGTGCGAGAATATGGCACCAAGTCTCCCACAGAGCTTGTGCAGAGGTCTCAGCTGCTCTCGAAGTCTCCCGCAGACCTGCGCAAATGTCTCAGTAGCTCCAAACTTCGACTATTCTAACAGTCAATCTCATAGTATCCTGAATGCACCACCATTGCTACAGGTGCTTTCAGGAGGCCGTGAGAATGCTCTTGCAGAGTCTGAGAGTACTTTGCAAAGCTCCAGGGGGGGCTGGGAGAATCTGGAAGTACTTAGAAGCACTGGTGAGGCCTAGCGGAGTGTCTGGGAGGTTTGCGTTTGGCTTCCGGACCGAATTACATTTTGATGATGGAGTATGGCTTCTACTGCCCTGGCTTTCTTGATGCATTGGTTGTGCTGCTCCTTGAACATTAGGTGTGTATCAATCCAGACTGCCAGGCAGAGTGTCGTTTGTGTGTTGATTTGTATGACCCCATCACCGACTGTTATCTTCACTGGAACATTTGGCCGGAGGGGTGCCTTGTGGCCTCGTCAGCATGTGAATAGTCCCTCCTCCGTTTTTGTAATGTCGAACTGTAGCCCTTGTGCACTTGCCCACTCTGTGCTCTGTCATTTGCATCTCCCAAGTATCGTGGGGACCTGATCGAAATTGCTTCCAGTGTTCTATCAGCCGAGGTCGTCCCCCAAGGATAGCTCTTTGGCGGCTGAAATGTACTCTTCGATCCATTTGATCAATACTGAAGTTTCAATCTCAAACTGAATCGATGACGCAGGTGAGCCTTGTGGGACCCATGCACCTACTCGCTGTTTTTTGATAGCATTGTCCTTGATTATCATCTGCAACGTTCTTCCTGTGAGGAAGCTCTCCGTCGATGGTATAAGATCCCAATCTATTTTCCTGACCATCATTAAGTTGACTAACATTTCTTTGAGCCAGCTTGGGAAGGCTGCTGTACTGTCCCTGAGAAGCATGCCGGTTATACGGCAAATATTCCAGGCTGCACATGCTCTATCTACCATGATGGGTGCAGACTTGATGCCTGACTGTTCATTTCTGCTTCCAAATTGTTGGTCGGTCTGTAGCCCTCTTCTTTCTGCTTCCTCTAACAGCAGCTTAGCTACTACTTTCTGGACCACTTTCCCCATGCAGGTCAACAGCGATATGGAGTGATAATCCTTCAACTGCGTTGAGTAGTCTTTGCCAGCCTTGCGAATCACGATGCTGCTAGCTCACTTTCATACAGCCTGGTTTCTTCCCACGCGACTGGTAGCCTTCATCAGCCTTATGATCCTCTCTATGTCCCACTTGTAAGACAGCCAGATGGGGCCAAAAGACAGCTTATTCGGCCTGGGTGCTGTTTTGACCAACTCAGATTATAAGGCTCATTCAACTGAGTGCTCAGTGACAGGTATGTGGCCACTGCCTGCGTGAGGTGGTTGATAGTACTGATCATTGGCATAGGGAGGAAATCATTCGTGCCACAGCATTTCCTCCTTCTCCCATGATGTGTTTGCTAGCTTGCCTTCTCTGCCTGTTAAGGGCTCAACGGTGGTACCAGCCCGACGGTTCGCATATCCACCTGGTTTCGATGTCTCGCCCCCCCACCTGTGTTGCAAGTACTTGATCCGCATCTTACCCTTGAAATGTCAAATTAACCCATGGAGCTTTGCCCTCACCCTGGCAACATGTTAGACGTTCTGTCCCCTCCGTGTCTCTCGTCTGCGCGCCTTTCCTTTTCCCTGATGGTGGCGTTCCACCGCCTTGTTGATTTGGTGCAGAGCCCGATTCTCATTGCGGTGGTGTCAAGAACATTGCTGATTGCTTCCTGATACCATGCGGCATCTTGCTCCACCTTTTCTGCTATGTACTCTGCATCCAGGTGAGCTCTCTCCTTTGGTACCTCCATCCATAGCTTCTCCGCTTTCTCCATGTTCTCCTCCATCATTGCAGCTATGTTCCACCATACTAGCCTTTCATGGTCCGCCTCCTGCTTGTGTATGTCCACCTCCCATTCTATAACCTCATTGTCAGATCTAGTGGAGTGGTTATCGGCCAGTATGAACCATGTTGTTGGTGGTTGATGGGCAAGCATCAGGTTGATAACCAACTCCCCTTCTTGACGTTCTCTTGTCCGATGGTGGGTGGCTCTAGATTTATTTCCAATTTCTAGTCCATTTTCATCAGGTACGTCTTCCCAGAATGAAGCATATGGCTGCACATGGCATCCTGGGTCCCATTGTATGGTATGGGATCTGAAGTCTCCTGTGAGGACAGCGCCACCATCTTGAAAGACTCTCTGCTAGTTCAACTTTTGTGCTGGTCTCTCTCCTAATTGGGTGCTACTTTGATTGCGAATGTTGGCGATACTTGTTGTCGTGTTCCCTCTCCTCCTGCCGTCAGCAGTAATGGCACTGTCGTTAGCAGCTGCATTTAAATCTGTCCGGTTATCAACCACCAGGCCGCTCCCTCTCAATATTGGTATCACATCTCTTTTTCTTGTTCTCATTTCGTATCCCTGATGGCTCATCACACAACCTGCTCCATCGCTCGGTGGCTATTGGAATCACACCATGTCCACCCTGCATTCGACTGACGTTACAACTGCCATAATCGTCTACTCCTATGACCTTGCGCATTTGTGCTGGATCACTCTTCGCTTTGTTAGCCAGGACTCCCACTTCAGTCTCGGTCCCAATCAGAGTTGCTGTGGCGGGCAAAATCTTGGTCTTCGTCATCATGATGTCTCTCGTCACTCACATTGCTTCCTCTTCCTTTACATCTGCCATCTCCCCATCTTCGCTTCCCCCATCTGCTGCCAGTCCTCCCCTGGGTTTAGGTGCATGCCCCACTCAGTTTGTCACCGTGGTGAAGAGTTTTCTGTTAGCAGTGGATATGATACATGAATGGATTACTACTAGTACATGCCAGGGAGTTACTCTCGGTCCAGTCACGTAGTATGCTACACACCGACCTAAGTCAACATTACGTTTGTCAGTCAACTGGTCTTACGTAGTGTTAGCAACAGCTCCAAATTCCCAGTCCGGTTCCGGGTCCGGTATCTACACGGAACCGGACTGTGGCAACGGTTTGTACCATACCAAAAACCTGGAACACTGCGATTGCGCCGGTTTACCACCAAAAACCCGGTATTATAACCTCAAAACTTGAGCTCCGAATCAGTATCTGAGTTCAGATCGTATCGTGACATGTTCAAGATGTAGATTGTCCAGTTTTACCAGCTCTTTCACCTCCCGCGTTCAGATCTGCAATCCGACCATTTGTTAGGGGTTGTCTCTTAGAAGCGATAATGATACTTGAATTATGGTACAAGATGCATACATATCTACAATATGCATAACACCTATGCATGTGTGTTCAAATGATCAGCAACATGCTCTTTAGCGGGAGTTGATGTTGGTCGCGCGAAGTGTGGGCACTATGTTCGAACCTGGATACTATGCTGGACAGTCGTGGTATTCACGCCCGGCAGTTGATAGTGAATATGCGATTAAGAGAACCCTTCCAACTACCTGTAACGGGCTGGGATTTGGGAGCACGTTCCGGTCCTGAGAATAGTCTTGACCATAGCATAACGTAACTCAAGGATTAATGGCGTAGGCTTAGAGCCTTGAGCGGACACTAATCATTGAGTAGATGGAGTGTGGATCGCAATGTAACCTCGTATCTGATACGAGCTGACGCGTCAATAATCTACGTTGACATAGTATCGGTTGGTCGCCAATTGAATCTATGATGCAATCAATGACTCATGTGCATGAGGGATTAAGAGGCGATAAGCTGCATCAACTTGGTTGGGGGGAGTTCCAACTACCGACTCGTACGATTGGAAATGATGTCTGAGTTAGGAAAGGATAAGATGATATCGTGCGATGGATGGCCTGATTGTTCTCAGCAGTGTAACGCTTTCAAAGCACATCAAGATGACGCGATAGCTTGAGGGTGTCGAGCCTGGTTGATATCGGGCGCTCTGAGGGTGTGGCCGATATAACTCTATCACACAGAAGGAAGAGGTGAAGGCTATCAAGAGCCAGCGTCGGTCGAAGGAATTAGGGGCATAATCCACAGGATTAACTTTCAGAGAACACCGAAGACGATCTTAATATATTATTAAGAATTCTATCTATTATCTAAATACAACTCTTCATTATTTCTTCCCTAATCCACCTACAAGATTATCATTTGTATACCTGGACACAAGTATACACAATCCGAGTTCGCACTGCAACAAGTTGTCGAGACTTTCGGCAATCTTCTTAACAGTTTGCAAGAGCACCATTCAACCCATACTCACTAAGTGGTGTTCCGTTTCTGCGAACTAGAGGGTATCCATTACCTGGTGCTGAGAAACTTGAATTCCGGAAGATTACCATACGAGGAGTTTTATGAGGAGTGGCTGTACGACGGGGAACTTTCATCTACATCTACAGAGGGGACGGTCTGTGGTACAGATTCAGATTGGGAGTTCTTGTTACGGAGGAACAAGAAGTTGAGTCTCAGGATAAGACGAGGAGAGAAAGAGATTCTTGGATAGCCGGCTGTACTTGGTTCAATTCATGTTGTATTGATTATTGGGATTAAGAACCCCCGTAACACTGTTATTCGTTGAGTCGCTATCAAAAACCGGCTAAATTCCCGTCAAATGTGGTGTTATATCATAGCAATTCAATGAATATTGGTTCAATCGCAAATTTGAAGGCGGGCAGTGAAAGAGTAGGTAAAAGTGGACTATCTACGTGTTGAACATGTCATGATACAATCAGAACTCAGATAATTGATTGGGGCCAAGGTTGCAGGAACCAAATAAGGGAACCACGGTGAGGGTGCAATCCGCCCCAAAAGCCGTGGGTTTATTTCCGGCCTGGGTAACAACCCCACCAAGACAATGCGGTTCAGGTTGTTCGCAGGGTCTGGAACGAAAACGAACCGAAATGCCGGCCAGAAACCAGACCGCTGGCCGCTTATTTCGATCTGTTGCTATCACTAGTCACAAGTGAGATTATCCTTGAGCCGCAACTCGATCAATGCGCAACAATAAGTTTGTACCAGTAGATTAAAATATGAGGACGCAACTATGCTGCTATAACAGGAAGTGAAACACCCTCAGCTGTGTGTATAATTATTGGCCATCTGTATTAAACATTATCTAGTGGGACAACACACGGTTAAGTTGCAATTATGCAGAATTCTGACTGCACCAGATGATAAGGCAAGATGGAAGTAAGAGGGATCTGCAACCTACGTGCTGAGGGGTGTGAATAACTGGAGTCGCTCCTCGGTCTACGGAAGGTCAAGGTCTAAGCGCGCCTTGTTTAACTGATGAATAGCATTTGGCTGAAGATAAGAGGCCAGAAGCAAACCGGGTCGTTCCAATGTGACCATATGCAGTGCAATGTCATAGTGACGTGTCACAATCAACATTGGCAGAGGATCGGTTGGTCGCCCATGAAATCTCTGACACAGTGCCGCATAGGAAAATTAATCAACAAGACATTTAGTCGTGAAGAGGTATCGAAACATATTGCAATACCGTATCATATGACATAAGACAACGGACAGTTAAATTGCGAATACCCACAATTACATTGGTGTCGTCAGATATTCTAACTACTGATCATATGGGAAGCAAGATGTTGAAGATATAGTTAAGATCTGATACATTGCCTGACATGATATAAATTGATGGATGGCCTGACTATAATCAGAAGCATAACACTTTGAATCCACATCATTTAATCACAATAATGTAAGGGATGCATGGCAGTCTATTATGGGGCGCATGCAGAACAATGAAAGTTGGAATCTCAATAGTTGTGCAGTTATGAGCGGTGGACTGAATGTATGGAAGTACAGCTAACAGAACCCTCGAGCATCACAATACCAAGATCGCATCTTCCCCATCAATGTGCCGGAAAAGCTCTAGCAGCAAACAGTAAGAATCCTCTCAGTGAGAGATAAATCTAAAATATTATTGCGTTTTTATCATACCAATATCTCTTATATTGATTCAAAGACATTAGCTTTTTGTTGAGGCAGCTCCGCACCCTGGGATGACGATTAGTTTCAACAACGCAGATGGTGTATTAGTACCTTCCTTCGAAAGAATATTAACCTTCAATCACAATCAGCATTACTATTTCACAGCTCGGTGTGTCTGGTGATAAATATATTTGATGGGATTATAACAAGGCTTACTCATCCATATAGACAATATACACAAAAGGGCTAATATTGGGAACTGTGGGATATCTACTACTCCAAGAGATATCACAAGACATAGCACCAGTCCTGACCAGGAAAGCAATGATTGAGCAAAAGCAAATTTGAACGAAATGGAGCCTCCCAGAAGGACGTACATCATTGACCCTCAGTGTCACAGCTGGAAAGGAAAAGGAGATCCTTTACCTCAAACGAACAAGCCATTCGAGCAACAAAGAAAACACCAAGCTCGGGGTAATCACAGGGCGTTGTTGGAATATGATCTAGGGCCGTACCTAAGGATCCACTTGGAAAATGTAGTACCAACCTAATAGCAGATGCCATGTCCATCGCTTGCCTCGTGGGGGCGCATCTTGGCATTTCTGTTCCTCGGCTCTGCGCCGCCACTTTGACAGATTCACACTACGTCGCGTACCTGCCACTGCATTCAATATGGTTTACTTTTCGATTAGGGCATTTCTCCTGTGTATGGCCGCTGAGTGATCTTTGCTTTGCCGTACACCGCACCACATGGCACACGGGTCATTAGTCGGGTGGTGGCCTGAGAAGCAGCCTCACTTGGGCATGCTGCCGCACTTGATCTTGATGTGGCCCCATTCGCGGTAGTGATCTCAAAAGCTCCCAGAGCCAATGTTTGTGAAGGCTTCTGCTCAGAACCACACTCCTGCCACCGTGATGCCTTTCTTGTGAGAGCTCTGTGCCACCTTTCGGCCCATTATCATAAAAAGTGCCGATGACGTGGCAATATCTGTGTTCTGCCTCTTCTCCGTCATGGTGCAAGGTTCTCCAGCCATCATACATGGGTGGGGATTGCTTTGCCCTCATCCTCCGGTTCAAAATCTTCTCGCATCATCTTGAGGCATTCAGTGGCTTTTCCCATATACCTCGCGAGAGGCAATGGATGCATCTTTAGATATCCCCAAGAATCGTTTTCTTAGACATGAATGACTCCTTTGTGGACAGTCCTCACTGCTGTCATGATGATGTGGTGGTATTGCAGAGCCATCTCCACTGTCGCATTCTGCTGTGTGCTTGCTGTGACTGCCCCCTCAGCATTCCCCCTTGCATTCATAATCCTAGTGTGGGCGAGGGCCAGCTTTGAAAAAGTGCTTTGTTGATGTCTGACGTGATTTCTTGGTCCATCTTTTTGGTGAGTTGCACCCAATTGTCTCTCCTTAGGATAGGGTCTCTGTCTGCCATGCTCAAACATGTTGTCGGGCTGTGGCTGGGGCTGGGGTGGCCTGTTTCTTTAAGTGTGGAGCTGCGTCTGTCTCTCAGCGTCTGGTCAGATTTGCCAATGATGTTGCCATTCCATTTGGTGGCAATGAGGTTCTCGGTGTAAGTGTTGGTGATGGTGTTGGTGCCGGGTTTGGCTTTGGCTTTGGTTTTTGCTTTGATTTCAGCTGTCTTCCTGGCTGCAGCTGGTTGCGCTCCTCTGGGTTCATCAGTCCAACTGTCTGCGTCAAGTCTGGGTCTATCAAGGCCTCCAGACTCACCCCCTGGGTGTCTACGTTTCTGTCTGTGTTCTGGCCTCGGTTTACTGCAGCCACCACACTTGTTACCATGTCCTTGATGCGTTTGCCCCACAGTGAGTCATTCCCGTGCTACATGTCGCGCATCTCTTCTTTTTCCTGCAACCACGTTTTCATCCCTCGCCACTGTTCCTCCTGCAGTGTAGTCTGCTTCTCCATCCTGGGTGGTATCTTCACAATGGTTTGGTGTGGCTGTGCTGGGTCGTGGGCTTGATGCCGTGCAAATTGCTTCTTGTCTCTCCTCCAGTGCAAAGGGTCTGGGGCGAATGTGAGAGCATGGCTCCTCCTCCTCTGCTTCCCATTCTCGTGTTCCACAGTTAGCACATGCGTAGGGTTAGCAATTGTCCCAGGGTACCCAGCTGTCGTCCGGGTTGGAAACACAACTGTGGGTCCGGGTTGTCTCTGCAATACCCAACGAACTGGAACTGCCCAGCGACGAGTGGTTCCAGACCCGACGCACAACTACAATGGTGGTTTGTTGCCCGGCTTTTGCATACTGTAGATCCTTATAATAGCGAACTCATAAGTTTTGCAGCAATTAAGTATTTGTGTTGGGATTGTATCACAATATGATATATACGTAATACTTGCAGTTTTGGATGGACATTCACCTCCAGTTTTCCAATTTCTGATCCGATCAGTATTTGTTGAGTCGCTGTGAATTAATGCCGAAACTTGGCTGTCTTTCCCATTCACCCAATGAATATTGTTGAGATCAAAAATTCGAGAAGAAGAGGCGAAAGAGCTTCCGAAACTGCACCTTTTACGTATACATTATATTGTGATATGATCAGAACCCAACTACTTCATTGGAGCCATAATTCTCAACATGCGAGAAAGTAGAATCGGCCGAAAAACCTCGGGATCCCTGCAGCTCGGTTCGTTGATTGAGTAAAACCTGTCTCAACAGTTCCTGTTCAGTTCCATCATGGAATGGGAACGAAACTGCACACTGAGAACGGTTGCTAACAGTACTCAAGTGCAACAGTGCTGGCAGTGCCCCTGGTAGTGGGGGTTACAGCAGTCCCCATCTCCATCACCATCTCCGTTGCACTAGCTGTGGCAGTGTGGCAAGTGCCATCTCCCACTTCTCCTCATTCCCTGTCCCCTCTCGGTCGCATTGACTTCGGTTGTCACTTCTGCAAGGCAGACACTTTCGGGTCCCTCTGGCTGTTGCTTTCTCATTGCTCATCCCATCGAGGGTGGCTTCCATGTAAGCTTTTGCACATTGACCCAAATCTGTGGTTTCGTCTGCATGCTCTTTCTGTTGACATGAGCACCATGTTCTGGTGGTCGAGAGGTGCGAGGAGTCCCGTTGCAAGGTGAATTCAACGTAACAAATCGATTGCCGCTGTCTGCCCAGTGATTATTGTCGTCGTTGTTGACTGAATTTGTCATTTACATTTTCAATGTGATCGTGGTGATCAGGGCAATCATGTACCTGAATGTGACGGTGGAGATGGACATGTGATACCATGACATCATTATCGGAGCAGTGAGGACTGTAAACAAAGTAGTCATTGATGTGAAAGAGCATGAGTCTTGGGAAAGACTACTTATTATTGGAGTACCTCTTATCCAGTAAATGGAAAAAGGCACAGAAGGGCTGCAGTAGATGTGAGTGGAATTTGAAGCGTAGAACCAAGCCGCAACGTTTCCCACCCAAGTATGGTGTCTGGTGAACCCCAACTACATTGGGTAGAGATGGTAGAATGGATATTTCGTTGTATCATTGGTAGTCTTTGTTGTAAAGGGGAGCAAGATGGCACAGGTTGTTGTCAAGAAAGGCATCAACATGGCAAGACTGTGGTATAGAGTTGAAATATACACCAACCTGGACTCTGACAGTCGATATGCACTCTGCTGTGGATGCAGTCACATTGAGAACAAGAGTGGTGGCAGGATCAGATATGGCAAAAGTTCAGGTTATTACTGAACAAGAGAGTACAGTTTCAATGTGGTGGGGTGCATGGTGAAGCAAGAATCACTCTGCAGTCACACACTGGAGATGTGCCCAAACTGCAAAGGAAACTGCATCGCATTCAGCAATAAATATATGAAGAAGACCGAAGCCTCCAAGGCAGAGTGGAAGAGTATCAAAAGTCAACTGGCAGGACAAAGATCCACGAACACTGCTACTGATGAGTAATCATGGACTGGGAGAGTGGATGTAGCATCAAGGCCAATCATGACTGCCGAAGATGGAGGGGGAAGCACAGTGGAGATGGGGCATGTGAAGGATTGAGATGCAACTGCAGAGACCGAGGATATTATGATGACCGAGGGTACAACTACGATGGCTACTGAAACTGGACCTGATTTTCAATCAGGTGCCCTGGCTACCAATACTTAGCGTGATCCAGCACAATGGTACTATGTTGCACCAGTGGACCATTGTGGCATCTGAGATGGGAGTTGAATGTGGGGCAGAATTAGTTTGGTTGCAGCAGCCGCCAAAAAAATGGGGCAGTTTTGTGATCACCCAGTAGCGATACAATATAAGATACAGAAACACAGTTTGGACAGGGATATGAACTGGATGTGGCTTGGGGGATGATGTGTGGATCGGTTGGAACTGGGTACCTAATGATGATGTTTTGCCACTGACATCAGTAGAAGAGGGGAGAAGATAACAAGGATAGCTGATACTTATGATTATCGAGTCACGTAGTCAGGAGAGAGATTAGCACAAAGTTGAACCTGCTGGGGGTAATGTTGGAGAGCAGAATTGTACTCAATGGAGATTTCAATCCCCACTGTAGTTGATGGAACCTGAGGTGCCATGCACAATGGAATGCAGTCTTCTGGCAAAACATGATTGGCAAAGATGGGCTGGACATTCGCAATCAGGGCTGGCTTACACACTATTGGAAAAGAGAGGACCATGAAGGCGAGTTAATTATTGAGTAGACATTGGCAAATCAATCTATAATGAAATGTTGCAGACTGGCCAATGCCATAGCAACCAGATCTCACCCCAAGGAGATTGAATCGGAGGGGGATGGGCCCAGTCAAGAGGAGGCTGATCATGAAAGGGTGGTTTGGTGGAACATAGCTGCAATGATGCAGAAGACCATGCATGCAGCGGAGAAGTATTGAATGGAACCTGAGATGGAGAGAGCTCAGCTTAATGCAGAGTGAAGAGATGACAAGGAGGGGCAGAAGGAGGTTCAGCGACAGATCTGGACTGGCGCTTTGAATCCAGGTTGAGGTTGAAAACTACCCAATCAAAAATTGGTTGTCGGGATACTTGATCAATCGGAAACCCAAATTCGGACACAGGTTAATAAAATATTCCGAACTTCTCCGTGCTGGGCAGAGAGTGAGCGGGTCATCGAGCAGGTTGATCTGTAGATTTTCGTTATGCTCTTGTTTTTGGCATTCCATAATTGTATTTTATCAGAATCTCATATTCATCATCCAACAATCTCGTTTTGCATGTTTTGCAGTTTGTGATATCCAGTATTTTGGAATTTGTGTATTTTGTTTTATACTTTCTAGTTTGCCTATCAAGGCAGCCAATAGTGCTGGTATGAGCTCAAGTATCCCTGCGATGTATTGAATTCCCAATATGCAAGACCCAATGATGTTGACTGTACCTTGGCACTCAGTTTCATCATGGTGTAACACAGATGTCATGCACTATGGTATCTCAAAACGTCGCCATTACTTGATATATGAATTATTGCGACTACGTGACACTTGGCTTACTCTCGGTGCAATACCAAACATTGTTGACGCTCCGTTGACACTCCTTTTCAGAATCAGGCAGGGAGAATGTCGCTGTTGCTTTTGCCACTGAAGGCAGCAAACGCCTGATATATGGATGTCTGAAATGAATTGCCACACACATTGCCCAAGATGCAACACCAATAATGGTTGAAACTCTGTCGACACTTATTTTCAGATTAGGGCAGTTACCGTGGTGCTAGCTCTTCTACCTATGAAGGCTGCGAATACGTGGGTTGTGCATGCCAGTAGTGTTAGCAATGGTTGCGGACAGTTACATTGGGACTAGGTCAGGGTCCAAACTGAATCATTGCCAAATTGGCGGTCCGGGTTGTCTTTCAACCTGAACCATCATCTTGGGTATTGTTGCATGGTAAACTCCCAACCCATCCGAATTGGGCGGGTTGTAAGTGGGTCACCCAGTGGCTCCATCTATAGATTCATATAAGGCTCTTGTTTTTGCAGCTTGTTAATAGTATCTTTTCAAAATAGCATTTTCAACAACAAACAATACATTCTTGGATGTTTTGCAGTTGGCAATATCGAACAATTTGGGATCCGTGTTTGACCTTTCATGTATCGTATTTGCGCCGATCCAGGTGGTCCATATTATGGTTATGTAAGCGAAGTTCCGCATCATGCCCTGATTACGAAATTATCAAGAACTCGTGCGCTGGACACTCCGTTGACACTCATTGTCAGGATGCGGCCGGGAGCATGTCGCTGGTGTTTTCTCCCCTAGATGCTGCCACAATCGCATCAATGGATGTCCGCAATCAATCAGAACATACATTACACAACATGTAAGGTTATAAAACGTTGAAAGCACGTTGATACTCATTCTCAGAATTGCACCGTGACCGTGTTACTGTCACTTTTACCTATAAATGCTGCCAATATAGGGGTTTTCCATAACAGCGACCAGATCACGGTTCAATTACTGTAGTTCCAAGATCACGAATCGTTGCCTCTCAATTGATGCTCATTCGCCGATTGGGCCGGTTACCGTGTTGCTCTCACTTTTGCCTATGAATGCTGGCAATATGTTGGTTATGCATAACAGCGACCAGATCACTGTTCAATTACCGTACTTACATGAGCTCAAATCATTGAGTCTAAATTCACGCTCATTTCAATTCATTGTCTATTCGACATCTGCTGCCATCGATAATTGTTTTCATCATGATTTGGACTTAACTGTTGCCTCTCTGACGGATTGAGACTCTGCCCTGTGGCAAAGCCGGGCGCAGTAGCATTATTACAGTGTTCGCTGTGACATGACAAAAATTTATATATGCTGCGAAAAGGTTATTTGCGCCTGCTATATATCGGTTTATCAACTGATATTAACAAGCCAACGCTCACCATCCGCCTATAATATATCTGTAAATGAAGCTCTTGGTCAAGCTACATCAAGATGCTGGTGAAACATTGATGCATTCTGTCCTATGTTTTCTGCACTCCCTTAGTTCGTCCTTGTTTCTATTGCATCAGCCGTAACCAACACCGCATCAGCCTGTCCCATTGAATCTGCATAGGCCGAATCAATCCGGGAACATTTAGTGTGGCACTCACATCCAGCTGCTCTGGGCATTCGGGATCCTCGATGGTATTGCCTTGCTCTATATCAGATTCAAAGTCGGACCCGCAATCGTCTTCGCTGTCATTTGGATAATCCAAGTCACCTTTCCCATTCAGCCAATCTGCCGTGTCAGAAATGCCATGTGTTGCGCTATCCTCCTCACTGTGGACTGTATGACGTTTGATTCTTCCGATTCGGTGGACCTTGAATATTTGAGTTTGTCCTCCAGGAAGGTCCTTTGCTGACAAAGCTGGTGGCATAGGTGATCTTTCTGACAGTTTAAATGCAGCCTCCCCATCATGTTGAAAGAGTGACCAGGATGCTTTAATGATCTCTTCCATGTCCGAAATATATCCTCTGGCTGTCATTTGGTTGTTTTGAGCGCAAGATTTTTGCTGTGTAGCAAATTGGTGTTGGCTGCCCTGCCACATCTCCAAAAAGTAGTGGGCCTTGGCCATTCTGTGTAATGTCGTTTCCTCTGCCTTTTTGTTCATTTCCGAGTCATTTCCTGTGTTTGTCCTATCCAATGCTGAGTCATTGCCTGCCGAAATCCCATTTTTGGCTGCAGCAAACTCCCTTACAATGACCTGTTCCCGAAGGGTGTCACCGGTGGTTTCTGACTGCCACCTGCAGATAACATCGTGCTGAAGGGAAATACTGGATTCCACCTCGATATAATGAAGTTGGTTCCGGAATGTGTCACGCGCCGTATCGGGTAGATCGGCCCACTCTGAGTGCATTTCCTCATGCTGGTGCCACCAGTCGGTTATGTCTACTATCCAAAATTGCCTGCTAATCTGCCTCAGGCCGTAGTTGGAATCATTGAGATATGAATTATATTGCCACCAGTTTTTTGGTGCTTCAGGCCGTGAATTCAAACTGGGCCTGGTGGCAGTCAATCAGTGTGCTGCGCAACCTCTTCAGTGAGTCCACCAGTCCATACCAGGTCCATCCAAGTCCAGTCCAATGCAGTCCGAGTAATTTTTGGACCAGGCTTGGATTAATCCCATATTTTACTGGACCTGGACTGCACTGGCCTGGACTGCTTTGGGCCAGTCCACTCGGGCCGATGTGGCCCGACTACGCTGGGGGTTACTACTATACTGAGTCAACAAATAGACTCATGAATGATTGCTCACTTGTCATTCAAAAGTCGCCATGCACACCTCACCCCATACCGATTGCCACTGGCCACTCACCACTCACCACTCTGATCTACTGAGTCACAGCATACACTCCTGAATGATTGCTCACTTCCCATCCACCACTAATCCCTTGCCACGCCACTCTCCACTGACACCTTACCACTCTGATATACTTAGTCACCGAATATACTCATAATTGATTGCTCACGTGCCATCCACCAGTCAGCACTCTCCACTACTCACCACTTGCCATTCTGAATTTCACTTTCTCAACTCTGCAGGACCCTCAAATTCAAACTGTATATATAGCATGAAGGTATGGATTTGGAAATTATGGTATGCATGGAGCAGGTGATTACGAATCTTGAAATATGGTCAGAGTAATCATTCTGTTGTACATATGAGTTTTGTTATGAACACTCAGATCGATAGATATCGGTGGATGACCACCAGGGACAGCCGTTCTCCGTCGCCCGACATTGGTTCCATTTGACCCCATCGTCCATCATACAGACAGCGCCGTGTCCGTGATACGCTCTGACAGACTGCATGACAGCATTCTGTCCCATCCTGAGTAGTTCCCAGACCGACGGAATGGTTCAATTCACCTGTATACACATCTATTAGTTTTGCTCGGTATGGTTGGGTTTCATATGGTGGTGTTTCCTACCAGTGGAGGGGTGGATTGGGTTTCATGTGGGGGTGATTGCTAGCAGTGGGCGGGTGTTATGAAACGACGTTATGTCTTGGTTACCATTTCAGGGCTTACCATCTCAATTCTTTAGTTTTTCGATCAATTTTGAAATTAATGAATACTACCCGGTTTGGACCAGTCTAGACCGAGCCAGTCCAGTTCAACGATGTAAGTCTGGGGCCTGGTCCCGTCCGAGCTGCCGGTCTGACCGGGCCGGACTGAGCCCTACGCGTCACGGGGTCTGTCCAGACTGGTCGAATTATTGTCTCTTCATCCTGGTGTTGCTTCCGCCAGACTGTCCGGATTCAGGATTCTTCATCAGTGTTGCACAAATCACATGAATCAGAAGATGATTGACCAGAACCTGAAGCGATTGTGAAGGGGACGAGATTGCTACTGGGTAGGTTTTTGGTTTTATTGACTGGCACACATCGAAGTTTGGTACAGTATTCAATCTCCACATACCCAAGAAAAGCCTGCTTGTATCGCCCTGTATAGGATGTCTCGTCCTCAGGATGAATACGTATTACCTTGTCCCACCCCCAGAATGATCACAACTTACGGAAACGATTGAGGATGTGTGCAGAAATGGGAAGCACACCCGTCGTTGAAGTCACTGCAGTTGAATATTTGGACAGCTTCTGTTGAGCTAACTTCATGGCGAAGAACTAGTTCTTGTTCCCTTGAGTCTGATTTCTAGACAAAGCTCCCATAATGCCATCAATATTATCGAAAATGTAATTGTAGACTATGCAAACAACATGCAATTTGACTGTATGCCTTTTCGACATCCACAGGGTCCAATATCGGAATGTCCCCAAATCCTGTATGACCTACTTAACCTGGGTCCATTCATCCGGTATTGTAACGACTGGCCAGTAATCTCTCTATTTTCAATGTTGGAGACACCAGTGGGTGAATTCTCATAGTTGTAAGATTTGCTCAAGATACTCCAGTGGCGAGTTCCGATGTGTCTTCACATCCGTAATAGGTAGTATTGGAATGCAGGCTTGTACATTTTGACACTCAATGAACTCATTTCAATGACCAGGTGTCAGCGTATTCCATACAGCAAGCGTTCTCTGCTATATACAGGTCAGTTTCAGGACTTTCACAATATCTAGAAATATGTACTTTCTTAGGTATCATTGCCAACCCTGATCTCATGGCCGACGCCATATTGATTGAACTATTGCCCTCTTCCCGAAGTCTTTGACTCTTTCCAATCGCTATGCTTTCATTCTCTCCAAATTGCTGATTACGCTCATGGGATTTCAACGACTTGGTTCAGCCTTCAACACCCACACTGCTCATGAATGCACTTAAAGCCAGCTGTATGATGTGCGCCATGCATGGTATGTAGTATCTCAACCCCGGTCACTCGATTCTGGAGGCCTCAAGTGTTGATGGCAGCTTGTGTATCATTGAGGAATTTGGGGGTGCATTATCGGTCGTACTTCGAAGTAAACAACTGTCGGTGAGTTCAACCTTGACAAGGAATACCTTCATATGTATCGCTTGGCGTGCTCCAGAGTTTTGACCCTCAGTGACCTAATATTTGGAATTAGCTTTGCAATGTGGAAAGAACACGCGATCAACCTCATCAACAGCGGGTTGTACTTCACGGAATATCCAATTCCAATCCATATGTAACGGCCGGCGGTTAGGGTTCGCGCAACTGGCACATGACGTGTCCAGGGCCGTGTAACGGCCATTCAATATAGTGGGCTCGCCATGAGACTTAGATCTCTAGCAAGAATCTTACCTTACACTTGTACTTATACTATCACTCGAGTCCACGTTTGCAACCGTATCCACCCAATTACCGTCTATATCGGTACGCAGCCGCAGTCTGGTGTACGGGCACTTACACTATTATCGCTTTTTCAATAAACGGATGCGTTTCGCTCACGGGATTTCGTGATGACCCTCGCACTCCTTTTCCGACGCGTCGCTGCAACTCGACAATCGGATGATGAGAGTGAACTACACATACGTTCAGAGATCTACCAACCATAATGATGATCATATGAACTAGTCTACCCCGAATTGAGTCAATTGACTAAAACAGCGATGACTTCGGAAGCCGCATCGCCAGTGACACGGGACAGTGGTCAAGTTGACCAATGAAACAGCAGACGGTTAGGGTCCGCGCAAGTGGCACGTGACGTGTCCAGGCCCGGGTGACGGCCATTCAATATAGTCGGCTCGCCATGAGACTTAGATCTCAAGCGATAATCTTACATTACACTTTTATATAGACTATCACTCGAGTCTACGTTTGCAACCGTATCCACCCAATTACCGTCTGTATCGGTACGCAGCCGCAGTCTGGCGTACGCGCCCTTACACTATTATGGCTTTTTCAATAAACGGATGCGTTTCGCTCACGGGATTTTGTGATGACACTCTTACTCCTTTTCCGACGCGTCGCTGCAACTCCACAATCGGACGATGAGAGTGAACTACACATACGTTCAGAGATCTACCAATCATAACGATGATCATATAAACTAATCTACCCTGAATTGAGACAATTGATGAAAATAGAGATGACTTCGGAAGCCGCATTGCTAGTGACACGTGTCAGTGGTCAAGTTGACCAATTCCCTCAAACCAAGAGTCTGAACTCATCAAATGAGAGAAATCGCATACGATCGAACGAGATACTTATACCAACGACTGCAATTGAGCACCGACATTCAAAGAAGCTGCAACTACATGATCACGTTACCGCTGAACGCGTCAATTCATGTCAGAAGCCCCTCGAAATCAAGAAACAATATACGAGTCAACTTAGTCACGTATTCTACGATCAAGTTCACTTACAATTGCAATCCTCACGCCAACGGAGGAGACGAGAGCGCACTCACGGAGGAGAGCCAGCCCGTCGAAGCTCACTTCCGGCCGAGAAGAAGACGAAGGGGATGAGTTCGTCCACGGTCGAATCTCATTTCCGGAGGAGAACCATTTCACGATTAAAGCCCACCTACGGTGGAAGCATACAAGATGGGGAAGACCGAATACAGTGATGAATACCGCCTACAGAAGCACACGAATTGGATGGTCAATTCCTGTCACGGCGCAAGGAGGTACGAAGGTACTTTGGAAATATAGAAGAAAGATATGGAAGGTGTGGAAGGAATTGTGTTACGGAAAGGCGGAGACGTTGCAAGACGCGGAGGAAGCGGCGAGATGGTGGCGGTATAATTTAGTATAGATAAAAGAAGTGAGCTGAGGTGTTGCGACGTCAGGAGAGGTGGCGTGGTTGTTACGATAAGGAATAACGGAGTGGTGTGTAAGATCATGGGATGAGATTCGGATGGTACATCGGAGCATGAAGAATGGTTCGAGGGTGGCAGATGAATTGTATATAAAGAGAGAGTGTTGATAGTGTTGGAGGATTTCCTTTTCTTCTCTCTTTACTCGTTCTCTTGTATAGCAAACAATAGTCCGACTTTGGAATCTATCTTGATCCTTGTTCCTCGATACGCACTTCGAGTTCAGTCCAGCAACATTCACATCACCTGCGTCCGACCCCGCCCGTTACAATTCCGATGACCAATTCCGACCTATTCGGATGACCGAGTCGGATGACACCAAACACCCTATCGGCAGAGGCGAAATTATACCCCATCCTGCCAAACAACAGTCAATCGAGCTTTGTACCGGCAGATACGAGAACGGAAAATTACATGTCCAGACAGGCGATTACGAGATCGGCAACCGAGCATGATTTCATTCGACCACGGACAAGAGTCCACTTTCCGACAAGTGTCCACTGACGGCCAAGTGTCCACTCCCCACAGTTTGTGCCTTACGCACCCGGAGTTTTATCGATCCAGTTAGTCTTGGCCGAAGATATGAGATCAACGGCGTTATGCCTAAAGGACCGTTTGGCCAACGTGTTCCTTATATATATATAGTTTGTAACTCGTCACATCTCATTGTGGATGGACAGTCCTGAGGATCCCAAGTAGAGAGGGGGCTTGATAGTCCTGAGGACCTACGAGGAGAAGGGGCAAGTACTGGCTGCAGATCTCAACTGTACTCTGCAGTCGGAATTACATTTGATCAAATGTTCTGAATGCAGATCCCATTCGTACTCTGCAGTTGGAGCATAACGCGGTGAGGACTAAAGAGTTTCCGAGGTACTATACCTGGAGCACAGCATATATGGTGACCTATCCTGCAGGCTGGGCGTCATGGCACTCGCCCTTTGCCTGGGAGTTGGCACTAGGGTTGCCGAAGGCTACGGGAGAGCGGTCTCACAGATGTGAATACCCTCGTGCGCCGGACGAGCGAGCAGGAGCAGCGGCAGTGGTTGCGGCAGCAGAGCGTCCACTTATGGGAACGTTGAATGACTGCTACTGGCTCGCCGAGACACGAAGGGAGCAAGCCATCTGCATACGGCTCCATTGTGACCATTCATTTGTATCGCTACTTCTGGATTCACCATTCACCGCTTCCATCCTCTTTTGCATTACCGATTGGCCTAATACGAGTAGATGGAGCTGGAAAATGCGATGGCACCAATAGTGCTACTGGAGGCCTTACAATCAAAGATCTCCAGATTACAGCGAGAATGGAGTACAGACAACTGAAGTTACCACAGTCAGAATCTTGGCAGTGAGACGGGCCTGAGGCTTTGCAGAGGCTGTGCAACGGCACCTTAGCGCGGAGACTCTTACACATGCATGCCACCAATGATATCGGTCATGCAGAAGGCGATCTTTATAGAGCTACTAAGAGCTATGGCGGAGGCCACGGAATTTTGAATACGATCTACTGCCTCGGGCGATACACAAGGTTATGTGGAGTTCTACCCTTCTCATGATCCCTTTCGTTAAGATGACATGTTTCAAGACTAGCAACTGTGTGCAGAAGATATCCAGAGACACAGATACGTGATGTACCGGCGGCATTACTCCACCAAGTACACTCCCGAGCGCTATGTGCTGATACCTAACTACAAAGCCGAATGCCGAATACGAGCCCGACACTGATTCGGAGATCCCGTGTTACTGAACTACGGAAGAACGATATACCAGTCATTCAACCACAATGATAAGTCGATATTGCGCCGATCAAAGCCGTATGAGAATAGTCGCCAGTGGAGCAACGATTTTCAACAGGGGGATGACCGTACTGGAATCAACTTCAGCCTCAACTGCGAGCAATAACTGTACCGGAAGTGCTGAGAGGAGCCAAGCCGAAGCGCACTTACCGGCCAAGAAGGCCATAGCAAGCGTACCTAGAGAGAGCATACCAAGAGAAGGCTTAACGAATGCACCGTGCAGGAACGAAGCACCGTGAGATTCATTTATCAATCGAGAAGGCTAGCAGCGAACGACGATAAGTGCACCGAGTCAAGTGATGGCAAGCACACCTACAGACCAATCAACAAGCACGCCCGGAGGAGAGCCAGCGAGCGCACCCCACGATCTGAGTCAATAAGCTCACCTAGCATACGACGGACGTCCAATATACCTGCAACTACGGGGGAGAAAAGATGATAAGCCAAACGAGCCTGATCCATGCCGAACGAGTGCCAATACGGATACCGAAGCAGTTCCGAACGAGATTCCGAATGACTGCAATATGGCTATCGAAGCAGTTCCGAATGAGATACGGAACGACTGTGATAGGACTACCGAATTGGTCCCCAACGAGATTGAGTATGACCCCCGGACGTACTGAATAGCCTCCCGAATGGCATCACGAGAGACAGTCAAGCTAACTACCAATAGATGATCACCGAGATCTCACAGCAACGGATAACACCGCCGAAACACCTCACATTGAGATACAAGGGGTATGTGGACGTATGCAGCAAAATATACGGCAACTCTCGCACCGCACCTTCAAGGTATCCAAAGGGAATTCATGAGGAAGAGCGGTTCTGGCTCAAGGAGCGTTGGAGGAGGGTGAGAGGAAATGACAGGGTACCCGGCCGTGAGGAACCACACAAATTGCGTGGATCTACGAAATCTCGGAAAGAGCGAGTGAAACCAAGAGCTGGGCAAGATAGAGAAGTCGAGTTGAAAATTCTCAATGCCTACATCGAAACAAACCTAGCCAATGGATTCATCCAGCGATCATCGCATCCTCCAGCGCCAATCATATTTGCGAAGAAGAACGGCGGCCAACTACGGCTCTGTGTGGACTACGGAGCCATCAATACAGCCATCTCCCATTGATCCCAGAGATGCTGGACAGGACCTCAGTACTGCCTATCACCTCATCCGAATCAAGGAAGGCGACAAGTACAAAACCGCGTTTCGCACCCGTCGTCGGCAGAGCAACGACCTTTAAAGAGAGGGATAACCCTACCGAAGGTGCCGGAAAGAACGACCAGAGTGCACTTGAAGACAGAGTAGTCCAGCGGCACCCAGAGAGCGGGGACAAGCGTACCAGAGGAATCAACATACGCACCTAGCATCCGGGAGATGATGAACCCACTTGATATCACCGGATGTGCGAGTATACCCACCATACCGAACGAATTGCCAGAGAGCCTACCGAACAAGTTACCCAAGAGCCTACGTGACGGACTACCGAGTTGTCTACGGAGTTGTCGACCGAGAAGTCGACCGGAGAGTCACCAAAGTTTTCTTCCGAAATGTCACTACCGGATTCGGTCTATATGATTAATACGGAGTCGAGATGCTCCGAGATCCAGTACAACGCGGCTTCCGAGAGCAAGAGCGCGCCGAATTACACCTAGTCAGTATGTCCATATCAGAGAAGCTTACATGATAGATATCACCAATGATATACCGTCAACGCCCGATGCAATTGGCGTCAATTCTGTCACCCCAAGTGGTCACCGCGAGTGCTATATGCAAATCACAGTTACGATGCCAGGAGCGGAAGATCACATCATTGTCCAAAGTCAAGACGAGATCTATGTGATGATCGACTATTTCACCAATGTTACCCTGCCCAATTCCGGTGATGAGATTTTACGATTACAATCCCGAATCACGATTACACTGTTACCGAGCCGCGACAGCAATCGACAATCAATAAGATGGAGAAGTCGTCGACGGAGCAACAAATTTTCACAAAGAGGGAGATAGCCGTGTCAGACCAGCCAAGTCCTAATGACAAGCCAAAAGCCCACCGGGAGGCAGTCTACCCAGACACGCACCGAGAAGTCAACCGAGAAGTTTACTGGCAAGTCTGCCAAGTCGACCAAGATTCTACAGAAGCCGCCAATCGAAAGCGCAACCATAAATTCCAGCAGATGGTCACCGAAGTGGACTTCGAACGACAAGTTAATGCCAAGTACCGATGACCACTGGCTGTAAGATATAATCTCTAGAGCATGCGGAAGCGCTGCACAGACCTCAGACAGCACCAGTGCGCTTGAACTTGGTAAGTATAACCATTTTAGAGAAACTTACGTGTTAGGTGTCTACGAATGAGACTCCATGCAAATTGACGAATATGATTGATGATCGATGATCACCATAGCCAACAAACAATGCCAGCAGGGGAAGCTCCCATCGATGCCAAGTCATGAGCAGAAGCTCTACCCTGATGATTGCGACAAAGACCTACGCCGAGATACAAGATACAGAAATGATGGTCGTTGGAGCATGGGCTAGGAAGTCGAGATATGGAGACAGGATCACATTTGGATGTTTTCTTGTTTATCTCTTCTCTGCTTATCTTCTTTTGATCTCGGCCCGGTACAAATGGCGCCGCCACGGGTTTTACCACCTGCCACTGGAGGTGGAGTTTCCCCGTGCGCCGGATCCGCCGAAAGGTAGCCCTGTGCGGTACCGATCGGTAGCGGGACTTATTAGATTGTACGAGCACCTACACACAACCTTTGTTTGATTGTTCCCTTCCTTTCCTTTCCTTTACTTCTACGGGTGGCTGCAGCCCAGGGGGTCGGTTCCTGAAGATGGGGATGATGTAACGGCAGGCGGTTAGGGTTCGCGCAAGTGGCACGTGACGTGTCCCGGGCCGGGTAACGGCCATTCAATATAGTCGGCTCGCCATGAGACTTAGATCTCTAGCGATAATCTTACCTTACACTTTTACATATACTATCACTCGAGTCCATGTTTGCAACCGTATCCACCCAATTACCGTCTATATCGGTACGTAGCCGCAGTCTGGCGTACGCGCCCTTACACCATATAGCAAGCAATGACCAATCTTCTGGCAAGTTTGTTCCATGATGCCCATCTGTCTAAAGCTGAACTAAGTATATTTCATAATGGAAATAACTGCTGAATTCCATCCACAGTCGGTGCATAGTCCCTCTGGCAAACATTGTCAAGGATCATGGCGGAAGGCAGTACAAGATCACTTTGGAATACTTTAAATGATGTTCTTACCTCGAGATTTGACATAGCATTCCATTCATTCCAAGCAGTGACAAAATTTCACATGAGATAGCGATCCCACTTGTCTTCGTGAAATTTGGAAGTTTGAAAGTTCATAGCTGCCAGTTTAAAGTGTTTTGTCTGTCACTTCGGTCAATATGGATCAACCTGGATGTCAAATATGAATTTCCTCTGCTATTTTACAATTGTAATTCCCCGAGTTCCTTGCATCATCATGATGGGCAAAGCCCTTTCATCAACCGTGGAACTAGTCAATTCAGTGACTTCCGACACTGTTAATTTGTTTAACATCGCGATGTGAGCTTTTGCCTTCAAATGTTTCCCAGTTGAGCTGGACCCATGTTCTACAGGATGGCGAAGAACTTGATGACAAATGATACATATGATTCCGAGGCTGCCCATCTCCTCATGTCTGCAATGCACATGATATCGCCATGCAGATGCATGTCTAGAATCATTGCAAGCGATGGGATGTTTGGAGTATACATTCATTGAAGCCCCACGAGCGTCGAAGTCAATTTTTAACATAAAGCTGCTCAAATCACGAATAATAACACATTCATTCTTGAAAGATATCAAAACCTGAATTATTGAGGTGTTTAAAGGTTCCGAATCCGACATGGCATTTGGAAAAAGAATGCTTACTAATCCGACTCAAGTGACGGCCGAAACCAACGTTTTAGTACAGCAGAATCCAGGTTCTTAAATAGCGACTCTAGACCTCCAGGCAAAAACATCAAGTCTGTGAGACATTGCATGCATGTTTGTGAAGTTGTATTCAAGGACAGATTGAAAAGACTGACCCCGCAAAACTCAATTTAGGAACAGTACGATGTATTTCAATGCTGTGTAGATCACAGATCCTTCACAAGAATTGTTGATGGTCAGTGCGCGCTGACTTGTATGAGGTGGACGCGACATTGTCACTAGTATTTCAGACAATAAAGGCTGCTGGTTCGTTGATTGTTGGTTAGCTGCATTCCATTGCCCTTAGATTATCCAAGATGCAAGATCAAACATTGTTGACGCTCTACTGATGCTCCTTTGACTCTCATTTTAGAACATAGGTACATTATTGTCGCAAGCAGTTTTGCCTATAAACGCAGCTGATAGTGGGATTATGGAAAAATGTTGTTGCACAACTCATTGATTTTCGAAGATGCAAGGCCTAAATCTGTTGACGCTTTGTTGCAGCTGATTTTTATGGCAGTATTATGATGTTGCAGATAGCATTTTTGCCTTGATAGGCTGGGGATAGGTCAAGGATAGATTCATGTTGTCGTACACCTACATGATTGTCTAAGATGCAAGGTCTGGAATTGTTGACGCTTCGTTGACACTCACATTTAGGACATGGCAGTGATCCCATCACCACCCTTTTGACCTAGAAAGGTGGCCGATAGTTTAATTATGTGTTGTTGTAGCTGCACAACCATTGGATTTGCTGATATGCAAGGCCAAAACAGACTGGTGCTCCATTGACGATCATTTCTCAGACATAGTAGCGACGGTGCTGCGAACATTATTACCCTGAACTGCGGCCAATAGTTTCATTTTGAGTTAATGTCATCGCACAGCCATATGGATTTTCCAACATGCAAGGCCAGTAATTGTTGACACTCAGTTGATACTCATTTTTAGGATGGGGCAATGAGCATATTGTTTGCCTTTTTTGCTATAATGCCAACCAATCCATTAAGAATGAGAAAATACAGCCCTTTGATTACCAAGTGTGTAAAACTAAAAATCATTGATGCTCTATTCATGCTGACATTAATCACATTAACAGAGCCTTCACACCCTCAAAAAGTATATGAAATGAATTGTATTCTCATTATTGACATCCAATCATGTGTTTCTGAGTATTATCATTTGCATTCAGGAGCTTTGTTACCTCTCGATGTCTGATCAACCTCTGTCCAGGTTATCTCAGCGAGCAATGACTTGGCCCAATTGCAATCCGGCCCATTTGGCCTGCACTTTACGGTATCAAGATCATTTCACCAGTTATTATTCAATGTAGCTGCAGTTTGTCATAGTTCTTCATCCAGCTCATTCTCCTAGATTTCCATGACGTAGCATAAGCAGTTACAAGTTTGTCAACCATGTGCACATCAGCAAAAAATATTTCCGTCCGGGCGGAATGGCTCCGTCAGAGTGGACGCGCTCCGTCAGAGCCGTCAGAGACACCCCGGTGGCGGATTACTCCGCACCCGGCGTCAATTCAACGCGTCGCGTTCCATATCGCCCTGTGATCGCTGTTTCACCGTTTCTTCTCGTTCTGTCGGTCTCCTATTTTAAACGATCACTCTGGCATTGTGGCCAACTGTGACCATACGTCGGAATGGGTTCATTGGGTACGCGCTTGCATCGGGATTG
>Ga0307512_10001505_pt1 | contig 32809 bp, 31 predicted proteins | sample 14_EM_MG_FD_200267 | JGI IMG/M metagenome (GOLD analysis project Ga0307512, IMG submission 200267) | Populus trichocarpa ectomycorrhiza microbial communities from riparian zone in the Pacific Northwest, United States - 14_EM | ecosystem: Host-associated > Plants > Roots > Unclassified | place... | reverse complement strand
CGGATGTTGTACTAAACTCTCAACATTCCCACAATTACAAGTCAACCAATGAATAGAGGCTCAGCTGCCGTCGCGCCTCCCTCCAAATCGACCGCCTCCAAGTACTCCTCCAATCTCGCTCGATCATAGCCTGCAAGTGCATCTCCAAACTCGCTCAGTCACAGCCTCAGAGTGCATCTCCAAACTCGATCGATCACGGACTCCAAGTGCATCTTCTGAGCCCTCTCGATTTCGGCCTCCCAGTGCACCTCCAAACTCGCTCGATTGCGGCCTCTAAGTGTATCCCCAGAATCGCTCAATTACGGTCTGCAAGGTCGCACCATCATGGCCTCCAAGTGCATCTCCAAACTCGCACAATCCCGGCCGCCAAGTGCATCTCTGAGTTCATTCGATCTCCGTCTCCAAGTGCATCTCAAACACGCTTGATCAAGTACATTTTCAAGGAGCGACGGCAGTTGTAGAGTGATACCGGGGTAACGGATGTGGACAGAGTGACTGGGAGTATATTTTCGGCAGACCCCGGAGTAGATAGACATCATCTCATTTCCATCTCCTCTTATCATACAATGAAAATTCACACTCTATCTTTCCCGACTTTTTGTCTCACTCACTCTGTCCGAGAATTTGTGGATCCTCACAGCCGGGAAGTATCATATCTTCTCGCCTTCCTATGCTCCTCGAGCTTAATGTAGAAGGAACGCGAGGAAAGATTATTGTATCGTCACCCATTGCATCGCAATCCCAATGCGAGCGTGTACCCAATGAACCCATTCAGACGTATGGTCACAGTTGGCCCCAATGCCAGACTGTTTGTTTAAAATAAGAGACTGACAGCGCGAGAAGAAACGGCGAAACAACAATCGGAGGTCCATATGCAACGCAACACGTGGTATTGAAGCCGGGCTCGGAGTCATCCGCCTCCGGGGTGTCTCTGACGTCTCTGACGGAGCGCCTCCACTCCGACGCAGCCATTCCGCCTGGACCGAAATGTTTTTTGCTGATGAAGCTGCAGGCATTGAAGATGATCAAGGAGAAGCATTCAAACAAGCTGTAACATGATCCATTGTATATGTTAGTACATACAGTTGTATCAACACCATGGAGGACAATGGGAATGGATTTGAGAGATGTGATGACATGAGTTGATTTACGGTTTAGCGTAGTTGAGCCATATGCTGTTTAGTTTTGGTATTCTTGTCAATTCTACTTAGGAAAGGCAGTGCTGGTTAGGTCAATAGACAGTGCTAAAATTGTGGCTATTATACAACTAATGTGCTGGCGGGTAATTAATTTTCTGAATACAACTGCGTACCTGCTCTGTGTGCAATGCTCCCTGCTGTTGGGTGATATCCCAAATAACAATATGCTGCAATCCAAAAAAGATAAGATAAACACAAGTTGCAAGGCAAGACATATAATGAATGCAAAACTATAAACCCAATGGAAAAACATTACCAAAATGTAAATATATAAACAAAATGTAAAAACATATACAAAATATCAAAATACAAAAGACATGCAAAGCCTTATATTGCCTTTCAGTTCTTTCACATATCCGTCGTCCTCTCCCCCTCCATATATCCCATTGTTTTGCAGCAACCACATGCCAGCAATAACTTATGGTAAAGCGGAGTATTAAGTCGAACAATTGCCTTATATGTTACATATTCAACCACAGCAATTTGTATCTAAGCTACTGTAAACAACTCAGAACCTTCATTCACTGCTTGGTGCAAGATGTGTATGACAATGTTCACCACCATTTTCATATAGTGTGACATGATGTTCATTTTATTATGCAACATTCTATTGCAGTCTGGGAATGGGCCAAGCCAATCAAGAAAGCGCCTCACAGAATATATGTCATCGTTGGTGCTATTATTGAAATTTCATTTGTTGCAGTACTGAAGGACCAGCAGGTTATGATAATTCTTATCCTTCAGATCAGGATAGATATCCTTCGTACAGTAGACCTGGACTGCTTTTGGTGCTGTTAGCATTGCAGTCTACATCGGGTGGATGGCAGCTTCTTTGACCATGGCAGGTGTGACATTGGTGTCAGTAGTGGTAATGGTCTATTGGGTAGCAGGGTCATCATGAATGACGGTACTGGATTTTTCTTCAGGTTTATCTTAGGCCTAATCTATCAACCTGACTTCAACATTTCATTGATCGTCTTGCTTTCAATTCCGTGGGTTGGTGGGGTTGGTGGAGGAAGTATCATGTTCTATTCGGCGGATAGAGGTGGTGTCAGTGTCACATAGTTTGGAGGCAGTACAGCTGGTGAAATTATATAAAGTTGATTGTTATAATTGAAGTTATCTGTGCAATGGTAATAACTAAGTGGATTATATAATCCCTGGTCACATTTCAAGCATATAGCATCCTCGTTAATTTCTTTGTCTAGCAGAAGGAACATATGATCTAACAATCTTTTCCCTTTCTGGAAGAATCCAGATGAACACCACATGTTAGTCTTGAACTTCTGGCTTAGCTTGACCAGACAGTTAAAATGAGCACTGTTGAGGCATCTCATGTGCAATCTCTGGTAGACTGGATGTTTCGGCTGGCAATCACTGGCAACTGCATCCACTTCTTACTCTTGTTGAAATCACCTATCAATTCCTGCAGTTCAGAATAGTACTGTTAGAGGTCTCCCATCTTCTTTATTGTGTATGACTTGCTCTTTCGGACTATGTGGTGCTGTTTAATTATCTCTTTCACTTTGCCAGAGCTATCAAGGGCCTTCAGTTTGCTATTGTACTATATGTATTTCAACGTCACCTACTCTAGGTTTCATGGCACAAAATTCAATACAAATTGGCCATGCACATTTGCATTATCAGGAATGTTACAAAAAATGTAATACAATTTGAACATATTGTTCGCTTGGCAATTGTAGGTAGGCTTCTGAGTGGCAATCTCCACAGCTTATTCAAATAATTCAATAGGTCTATTGAAATTGTTATCCTTGCTGAGTTGAGAAAACTCTTTGATTAAATAGGATACAAGAGACAGATTGCTTAGGCCAGTAGAGATATCAGAGAAGGTAGCATCTGTAGTAACAGCAGTGGTGGTGGTTGTGGGGGTGGTGTATGTGGTGGTAGTGGGTGCAGTGGTACTGGTTACAGTGGTGGTGGTTGAGGTGGTGGTGGTTGAGGTGGTAGTGGTGGTGGTGGTGGTGGTGGTAGTGGTGGTGGGATTGGTTGCAGTGGGGTTGGTGATTAGGGTGGTAGTGGTTGCGGTGGGAGCAGATGTGGTGGTGATGGTGATGGTGGTGGTTGCAGTGGTGGTGGTTGTAATGTTGGTGTTGGTAGTTGTAGTTGCGGTGGTGGTGGTTGTAGTTGTAGTGGCAGTGGTGTTAGTAGCTGTGCTGGTGCTGGCTGCTGTCATGGTAGCTGTGGTGGTGGTGGTGGTGGTGGTGGTGGTGGTGGTGGTGGTGGCTGTGGAGATTCAAGAATTATAGCAGCCATGGTAGTAAATAAGATCCTTTGGAAATCCATCATATCACTGAGTGTTCCTGCAATGACAATATGTATACTACATATAATCATCATAATTGGTGTTTGCTAATCATTGTGACCTTGCTATTTGGAACAGTTCGTGGTGTGCAAGGAAACGGGAATGGTACAGTATGGTGTCAGTCATTACATAGAAATGGAGCAGTGATCCCTTGGTTGATACCTGGAGGGTTATCGTGTACCAATATCCTCTTTAACAAGTCCTGGTGTCGTTTACAATGTCTGGACAGTACTCTTTGTACTTCTCTTCTGGACAATTGGGTAACTTTCTCTCCTTGTATCCTAATAGTGCTCAGGAGTTGGGCATATCGTACATATCAGTCATATTCCTGCTGGTGAATATTCTCCCCACCTCTGCAAATATCATCAGCTGTCTTATTTTGAGGTTACTTGAGGGTTGGGGGAGAATGGTCAGAATATTAAGTATAATGTGGGTACAATTGAGCCAACAGGGACATTTCTTTCCACTCCATCTCGAATATCCACTCAATTGTATGGCTTTGACTCATTCAGCATCTCACTCTGGTCTTTAGTTCCCTCTGATTTTGTATCGGTCTATGCCATGAAATACCTCCCATCTCACATCTTCTTCCCCTAGTCTTTTCACATTATTGTTTGGATCAATGGTTGACTGGTACCAGATGTGAAATGTTCCATTTATGCAGCAACTCTTTACACCCCACCACATCCTCCACTCATAACCATAATCATTTCTCCCTGTCTTCCAATATAATTAAAAGCATCAACCATCCTTCAATTCATTTCCAGCCAGCTTTTGCTTCAACCACAAATGCCTTGTTATTCTATAATTTCTCCATCTGTGAGATGGTAGACATACATATAGTTTGAGCACCATTGTTGCCTGGATTGGAATAGTTGAATGTTGTTCCCTGTCCATGGTACTCAATCTGCCAATTGACCTAAACTCACTGACTGTCTCTTCAAGTCTAGTTGACATGTACACAAGTACTAAGGTGCATGCAACACTACAGTGCTCAACTTTATGCCAACCCATGTAACAACTATACACAAATCTGTCCAACCACTCCTGTATGGCAGTTTCATGACAATTTTTCATCAACTAAGGAGAAAATCAAGATAGAGCTTGCAGTAACCTCCACCCAAAAGATCAACTGTGACAGCAGCTATTCGTAAGTAACTAACGATACCTTGAGCCCCTCCGAAATGACAGTCTTTTTGCTCGATGCCTCCTGCCTGCAATGTTCAATCTAGGCACATTACATCCAGTTATAATCGTTCTCCCATCTGGCATACTGTACCCACCAGACATCGTCCACCTCAACCTGAATGTCCACCTCGATCTGAACCTCAATCACAACTGAGCATTGTCCACTGTCTCGCTGAGACATGTGGTATACATTGATTCTGCAACAATCGACAGTGACAATCTGTGATTCTTAGTCGGGCAGCCACAATTGTGACAGCGATCTGTGTTCTCCTTCGACATATATGACCACTCTCACAACCACTACATATTGACAGCCCCCAGGCAACTGCAATCTCAGCCATACATGTCAATGGCTGATGTCTTTACTTGCTACTTCTCCTGTGAAATTTTGAGTCTCCCACTCTCCTCTTCAGATATACTTCATGTTTTGTTCTAACTGTTGCCGAATTCCGCAAATTATACAGGCTACAGCCTCATCTAAGTCCCAGCTCTCCTTTACTGGGAACTCTCCTCCAGCAGTTGATATTCAACATTTCACACTATGTATTGATTTTATTGTTGCAACTATTGCTATCTCTGTCAATTCTGAACACTTCATTGGTGCGGTGCTAGTATAATACTTTGTAATTTACCCTGTCTCATGGCATCTGTAGCATTCCTGAGTATCTTTCCAATTAGTGAGGCCACGAGGCACATGTATCTGATTGTCTGAATAGCCACTTTTCACTCAGTGCTGCTACGATGTATTTTCTGGAACCTCCAAGTCTGCTTTTATATACCACTCTGTATCCGCAATGTTGAGGACATGACAGTGACCTTCCAATTGTCTTTTTCCTATGAACACACTTCACATACTTTAACTTCAGGATAATCTCCTTCTGATAGTCAGCCAGTGTGTGAATTTTGTGGTACATCAACCTGCTAAAACACCTCCAAAAATCATTTTTTGGTATACCCTTCCTCAGTCAAGTGAGACTAACTTCAACAGATGCACTCTGTTTGTCAAGTGGTGGTCAATATAGTCACAGAGAAGTATTTCCACATGCTCAACAATCAACTCTCATTACACCTTACTTCTTACCCCAGCTGTTACATCTCTCCCATACTGAGTGAGAGATTCCAATAACTCTGACATTCAATACCTGGTTTCAATTGTGCAAGTGGAGTTAGACCACCACTACCATCACCTTGTTCAATGGTGACAACTTTCCTTAATGAGTAACCAAAATTGGTCTAATGTTCAAGCAGAAGCTTGTATAAGGTATAATTAATGGATACAATCACAAGCAGCAGGAGCCCACTGCAAACATGACTGCCACCGACAAAGCAACGTTGAAATCCTGGATAAATCACAACAGTAATGCTAGATTGACAATCCTGCAGGGCACAGAGTCGATGATTGTAGCACAATACAGTCCTGTATAATGTGAAGACACATTAGGAGAGACTCACCTCAGGGTACAGGTCAAAGTTGAAGCTGATTACAATGGAGTATATTGACAGCCATTGTGTCAACAAGCTATAGGATGTCAGTAATGTGGACAACTACATGGCACTATTCAATTAGAGAATAAATCATTGCGATCTAAGCGAAGTGGTATCGGGCACAGCCCCTGATGCTGCTCGCACACTTTCGACAAAGACCATCTCCAAGATCAGCGAGCAGTTCTCCTTCCGCAACCCCTGTTGAGGGATTCCAAGACACAATATGTCAATAGCATTTTTTGAACTGATGTTTGACACGAATGGTACAATAACTTCCAATTCTAATTGGATTGTCTCCATGCAGTTGGATGTTAAACCTGCAATCACAATCGAGTATGGGCTCACCGCAGAAGCTCTGCATGTTTGCATTAGACAAGTCGCTAAGGCAGTAAAGATTGCAATGGTCCAAAATGGGATACCAGAGATAATATGAATGATATGAAAAAGAATGATCTGTGGAAGTGCTATCATTGCCAAAGGAGAGGGCATCTCACTGAGAAGCATATCAGCAAGCTCTATGGCCATCCTCCAAATGCTGCTGAGACTGCAGCAAACCTGACAACTAAGGTACCGGTGATACAGACACCCAACAGTTTAATAGTGATATATTTGGGGCAGATGGGATCAATTGCGTCAGCTAGTGATTTGTTTCTTGACAATTGAAGGACCATTCATATCTCTTGCCATTGATCAGTATTTGTTAGTTATAATTAATATTCTCCAACTACCAACAACCTGAAAGAATAATGTGTGGTTAAACCATTTACATCCAGAGAGGGAGGTATCAGGTTGATTTGCCAACTGCCAGATCAAAATACTGAAATGATCATACATCAAAAAGTTGTGCATTTGCTCGAATTGTTCAATCACATCTCACACACTCAGCCTATGGACAACAATATCAAAGTTGAACCCATGAATCACCAAGGTGTTAACCACTTCACTCATTATGGCAAATTGATTGCCACAACACCTTATGTCTGTGGGCTGTTTTTTGTAGATTGAGCTTTGGGATCAACTGAATACACTGATATTCACAATTACAGCAGCTGGCTGGCACTTAAGCATACTGGGCATGCATCTTCACATGAAGCAGGGAAGTGGATGTTATTGCATCATTACTTCGCAAACATTTGTCTTAAGGTGTTGCACATTTGACTCACAATCACCAATACTGTGAGAATGGAAAGGAATTGTCATCATGTAACCTGCATCAACTGTAAGCTCTCTTGAAATCCCTATACTCCAAGTATGATTTTGCTTACCACTGAACCTCTATGGCATGCATAATGAAGAAAATCTGATCCACTGCCATTGGCGATCAGAAGAGGTTGATGAGTTCATCTCAGTGCGGACAATACCACTTGCGATATTGACGTGTCAATGTCCAATTCCAAGGCAAAAGGATTGGAGCAATTCTAATGATGGTAGACACTAAGAGAGAAAGAAACAGGTTACCAAGTGGTGGAGCCGATAACAGATGGAGGTGGTAAATATACCGTGAACATGATTGCCGAATGACTACAATCAGAGTAGACGAAAAGAACCGACTATATCAAACCATTTCAAGGCAACCAGTGTTGTCAAATGCCCAAAGCACATACTAATGGAGACAGTAAATGTGTGCTGAACCATACTATATAATCCAAGAAGTACTGGATAATTGAAGACTCAATTATAGGAAATCACATGAGCTGTACTTCAACAAGCTCGCTCATTGGCCACATTGAGTATGATGCCTGACATACGAGTAAGCCCTCTATGAAGCATCTGTGTGGGTTGATATCTTTGGCTTTCATGTGCCTTTGGTAAGAGACCCCAAAAATAATCAATTATAGTGTGATATTGAAAATGTTGGTTAGGTACAGCATTTTGAATAACCAGTAATTGGTATACAATTCTTTCACCAATACACTTCACTGCTCCCAAGATGTGCTATTCATAGAATGAAAAGCTTCTACAGCATTGAAAACTGCGGAAGAATCAATCTTAAAACAGTACATCTACCAAGGTTTCATTAGGAAAACCAAACTAATTGAAACAAGACCAACTAAACCTCCAAATAGAGAAGTCATTATACAAAAAATCTCCTCCAGAGCATCTGGTGACAATAAAGATGTCACAGGGATTTGCCAACCTTGATTTGACCAATGACAATGCATTGAACATGCTATCTGAGAGAAGTTATGAAGGGGGTACTGAAAATTTCACAGAGACTGTGCGATTGACTCTTGAAGATTAGGAATTTGAGTATATAATTCTTATTGACACTACATCTGCCACCTCCAATCACAATTAGGAGAATCGGTTTAACAATAATAAATCATCCAGAGCAGCAATCTACACTCTACTGTCAGTGACATGGGATATTGTGATGCATACAGAGTTTGGTGCAATTGGTGAGGATAAAATCTTTGCATAGTGCCTAGAGCTTTCACAAAGGAGAGCAGCATTTCCAAGTCACTGGGAATATAGGATCTACTGCAATGAAGGTGGTAAATTCCAACAGATCAAGGATTGGGTAATCTGCAGATGACGATACCTAATTGACGGCATCAACAACAAGGTATCATGTACACAGCGTGTGTGATGGGGCCCAGGTTACGTTGTACTTAGGAATACCGTGATGTATGATCTTGAGATACATTTAATGTACCTATGTGTTGCTTTTATTGTACATCAACTTGCAGTTGCAGATATATAACTACCCACGAAATGGATATTATCACTTACTTCACCCTGAGAGCCTATACAACAATTCAAGATTGTCACTGACTTTGCACAAGATGGTACTGCATTTGTGGTGCTAACTTTGTAGCCAAAGGAAGTTAGCGCACAATTGTAATAGCTTGTTTACAACCTTTGTAACATCAACTTGATTGATGGATTCCCATGTCAACAGCAGGCTTTTCAAGCTGCAACATATCAATCAAGATATAGACAATTCAACAGTCACTATGTATTCCATGAATCCCCTTGTGATTGCTAACATTTGCATGCATCGGCACGGATAGGATCAGATCAATATAATACGGATGAATAGCCTTGGAAGTGTGTCATTGTATTTCAGAATAAATGTCAAATGTAATTGGGAGAATCAGCAGCATGAAATTCTTCAGCACAGCAACATTGGGATTATCTTGGTGAATTGCAGTGTAAATAAGTCAAGACCAAGTGATGCCAATGGCAACAATGCTACACAGGCACGACTGTGATGAAATTCATGTGATTAAACTACTTACAAATGACTAGTCGGAAGGCTTCAGGTGTAGAATGGTTGCCATTCTGCCTGATATCCCACATGACATGGGTATTCTCAGCCAGTACAATGCCAATCTAATCGAAGAACATATGGGAAATATAAATCGAGCCTTGCGGTAACTCAATGGTGCAAGTTACTGCCAAATGCATGTTGGAGGAGCGAATACACTTGAAGGAGATAGTGCACTCAGATATTACATCAATTCAAACTGTGCTGAATACACCTATGGCAATAAATTGTCAAGTTGTATGGTCTTCACCATTGGAGGAGCATTCAACTGGAGATTAAGAATGCAACAGTCAACTGCACAGTCCACAACTGGTACTCAATACTATGCTTTTGGTATAGCATATACCAGACTGATGCAGATATGTCATCTCTCCAAACAGCACAGCATCCCAACTTTGCCCCACACGTTCTCTGATTCAGTGAGTGATTTCAAGCTTGATAAAACAGAATCTACTGAGGAACAGCATTTGCATTCATTCTGACCAAGTACTATCTTACTGCAGATATTGCTACAGATGGACAAATGGACTTGAGTTATGTACCCACTGCACAGATGCTTGCCTAGTGCTTCAAACAGCTGCTATCGAAGCCCACCTTCTTGAAGCAGTGAAGTATAATGGCAATAATCCAAAATGGCCTCAGAAATAGTATTAGACTTGCAATCAGAAATGGCCTCAGAAATGGCTATGTGAACGCCATTGGAATGATACATAAAGGTATCTGAATTGGAAATTGCAATGGGATTGGATATGGTACCAGAAAGTAAATTGTTTCATCATGGTTTTGTCTAGGAGATTGAAGATGGTTGATTGTTTTCTCTTGTTTGGTGTTTACTGTAGTTATTCAAATTGATTTGGAATACTGTCCAGGAGGTGTATTGAGCAGATTATAAAGATTGATCTCACTACACCAGGGACTACGATATAACTTGCCTCATTCTAAAGGCATATACACCTATTCATGCAGTTTGACAAGAATTGATCGTATTGGTTTCCAAATGTGGACTGGAGTAATCTAGATGGGAATTTGATTACTAATGTTTTCAGTATGTATCACTGAGCAGTAGTGGCAACCTACATACTGCAGCATTTGGCTGGCCTTGGGTCATATGCCACTGTTATATTATCCCCCACTTTAGATGTATATTTCCTAGGCTGCCAAAGCCTGTTGAACTGAGGAGATGAACAGGGAAAGAAACAATGAAACAATCTTCCAATTCATGCAATTGTACAGGTCCATAAGTCCCACAACTGATCAGTATAACGCAATCTTTATTATTTGACATTTCACACACACATAGAAACTCCACCTCGATTGGCAGGGGGTAAAAACCCATTCCGATGGCAGTTATACCAGGCTTAGATTGAAAGGATTGCTGAACTGAATAAACAATCAAGAACACATCCAAAAGTGCTCCCAGCCTCACTATCTCTGCATATGTACCCATCACCTACCAACAACCCATATCCATAGCGTAAGTATCTCAGAGTAGGTGATTCGGGAAATCTCCAGGGTGGTAGATAGCTTCACTCGTAACTTGGCATCATTAACAGAGATTACTGCCGGCATTATACATAGCCTTGATTGAGTGGCGTTGTGAAAGTTCAATGACATGGTGTGTAGTCACATCGTATTCATTGACATTTATCATGTAAAGTTTTCTAACGATGGTTATAATCACCAAATTGAAGTGGATCTGTGCTCTCTTGAGCCTTCATGCAGTGCTTCTACATGCTTTCTAGATTATCTCTTCAAGTCAAAAGTCACTTGTAAGTTACTTTGACACATAAACATCAACTGCTGTAGTAAATGTGGTCCACAGTGTACTTTGGTGACCTTACAGTCGAACTCATAGACGTATTGTTGATAGGTGCCTTCAATAAAATTTAGCTTGACTTGTTATACATGGCCAGACAATATCTCCCAAGACATTGTGGGAGATATATCAGTGTGCAATTCAGTACAGTATGTCCCAGTAGGATATTAGTTCCTTTGACAAACCTGTCTATACAAACTCAGCTTTCTCCCCCATTTTGAAGTTCATAGCTACACAGATGACATAGACTCCATTCTCATGTTGACCGCCTTCATGACTGAGTAGTCTGTAGTGATTCCCTGAGGTATGACTGTTTAGGAATCAACACATCTTCGGGCACCCTTTGATTTTGGAAGTAGGAGGTCTTGAACTTAGCAATTATTCAACCTCCGTGGCCTTCAACTCTGGAAGTATTGAATATTGCAATTATTTGACTTTGGAGGTCTGCCATTTTGGAGGGTTTTGACTTCAGAGGGCTTTGGACATCAGAAGTACATGACTTCAGTGGTCTCTAACTTCAAAGGTCATCAACATTAGACATCCTTGACTTTGAAGGTCTTGTACTTCTGATGTCTTTAACTTTGGAGATCTTTGACATCCGCAGTCTTTGACTTTGGAGCTCTTTGACTTCTGAGCTCTTTGACAATTGAGGTTGTTGACTTTACTTATCCATTTGCTGTCTTGGACACCTTGCCTTATCACTCTGCCCTTGTTTTGTATTATTTTTCCACTTGTGATATTCTTTCTTGCTGATGTTCATCAGTTATCAACTTCCTTGGGGTTTGAAGTTGCTTAGTAATGTGATATGCTCAGTGAGTTGACTTGCATAGTGATTAAACTGGCTTTGCTTATCAGGTTATTTAGTGTTTAAACTTGGTTCATGTTTCAACTTGGTTTGTGTTTCAACTTGCTTAGCTTAGAGTTTCAACTTCTTTAGTATGTCAACTTGCTTAGTATTTCAACTTGCTTAGTATTTAGACTTGTTTAGTGTTTTGACTTGGTTAGTGTTTTGATTTGCTAAGCATTTTGACTTGCTCAATATTGTAACTTGCTTAGTATTTCAACTTGCTTCATGTCTGGACTTGCATTATATTTGGACTTGTGTTATCCATTACCCTTCAAAGTCTTTTCACTCTTTCTGACGTTGCATTATCTGTTATGATCATGTCTGAGTTTAAGCTTTGGCTCTCAGCCGACACCTTCTGGAGCTACTTATGAACATATCTCCAGTTTCATGAGTCAAACATTTTTGATGTCTGCCTGCCATGCATTGTCTTAGGTGGCTTCTTATCTTCCAGATGCTCAATGCCTATAGTGATTCTTTAATAGGTATGCTTATCTCTGATCTCTGGGCAAATTTGTTGCTGCGGGACATCTTGCTTGGTTGGGTGGCTCCAGTCTTTCAATTCCGCTGCCCTGGGATGATAATCATGTAAGCGAAGTTTTCGGTTCCGATAGGGCCTTCCCCCTGTTGCATTATCATTGTGCTGCCAACAACTGCCTTTTTCTAATTGGTATTGTTGCTGGGTAGTATGGTAGCTACAAATCAATTATATATGTCAGTAGTGTTCAGAATCGCATTCAGGTTGACTATGGTGTTTATACTCTGTATCTCTGTCCTGGTGATTGGTCTGTGGTCATCGACTGCAGTCATCTGTATGCAGTCCAGCTCTGACATATCCATATCTGCACTGCTACAGTGTACATTCCATGGTCTCCACTTTAGATTAGTTATCATTTGCACAGGTCAACAGATTCTCAATCTGCCGGCATGGTAACATCTGCCGAGAGTTTTGGTTGCTGTATCGTTGTGACAGTAATCAAAATTGTAACCCCTGGCTGTGGACCATTATCAGTGTGATATTTCAGAATCACATTCTGTAGGTGGATTATTCAGTTTGCTGTGTGTGAGCTTAGCTGTAACTGGAGTTGTCCTCTGTGTGCTCGACTCTCTATTCTGCATTCCAATGTCCAGTTGTTGTGTCTTCTTTGGTTTTCCATTGGATCTGACCCCAGTTGAGTCAGTGCTATATCTGGTTCATATATTTTAGTTCTGTTCATTTGAAAAACTGATGATAGAGCCATTAGCAAGATGCAAAATTGTCCAGAAGCCACATGCATACCTCCTAGAATCTCTGGTAAGCTTCGCCAGTACTTGTCAGTAATTCCAAAGGCTCCCAGGCCCCTCTGAAGTAATGCAATGAGATCACAAATGGTGCAACAGCATTCACAGGTGCTTCTGGAAGCACCTCCTGCTATGGTGGTTTATTTATGATGCTACAAAATATGACTGCTGGGGTATTGAAAGATGCACGCAGCTGAGAACCTCTGATCAGGTCTGCAGAAGACTTTGTGAGCAGCTGAGTCTTCTGTGCAGGTCAGTGGGAGACCTTAAGCTTGGGGCTGTATTCACACTGTGGAGTTTCTTAGGGTTGTAAGCCCCTAAACCACAAGACATTTCACCTATCATCTTCGACTTTGTTAGAGATTTGTGTTTCACAATCACAAGAATATTTGCTACATCATAATAAGGTATGTAATAATTATCTATATCTATCTATATATGTACATTCAGTGGGTCTGGCTGTTGATGTTAGACAATCACCTTTGTACGATAGTCAATTCAATATCTCTATTCGTACTCGATTGATCTCAACAGGTTATGAGCCCGGGCGCGACCACGATCCGGACACCATTTTCGACAACTATCAAGCGGAGATAACAGTCGAATCGCGAACCTTCATACAAGCGAGGCCGCAGGGTCCCGGATGCGTTGCGAATGCATCCGGGATCAGGATACCCTACGGACTCAGGACGACCATTCCACGATGCAAAGGACTCAGATGCCTCCTCTCGACGAAATCTCACTCAACCGCTTAGATGGCTGCGATGGCTGTGATGGCTGCGATGGCCGCGGTGTTGAGTTCTACGGGTATACGAGATTACGGCAACCGAACGACACGTCGACAGGACACGTTCGGGACGAGTACGGAGAGCAGTTTGGCAGGAGTTTGGGTCAGCATCTTGTCAACACCCTCGGAGGACATCGTGTCAACACCCTCGGAGGAGCTCGGATCAACGCCCTCGGAGGAGTTCGGGTCAACATGGCATCATCAGGATGAATTCGGGTCAACATCGGCATCATTAGGATGTGTTCGAAGCGATTTCGAGAACAGGTCAACCGGTGGCAAAGCCAAGCAGATCGACATACAGTATGGTATTTGGATAGTCTATGAGAAGTGGGCGGGTAATGGACCGCGGATACTTGGGCGATGTCGGCAGACACATGAAACCCCCGGGGAGCGCGGCGGTTGGTCCGCTACAGTGCGCTGGGTAGGTGATTTGCGACAGACTCGAGAGACCGGCGGTGGCTGTGGCCATGAATCCACGAAGTCTGCGGACTCCTCTACTGTGAGGACGAGGAAGCTTTGTTAGCTGTACAGTGTGTATTGTACATTCACCCTAAACCTTCAATGACGACAACCCCTCCTCCACCCGGGAGGCCGCGTACGGGGATCCACGATCTACAGGAATATGTTTCCTAGGGCTAGCTGAGACGGAAGAGCGACCTAAGGAGAAGCGTCTCCAATTCGAGTTGCAGTCATGGAGAAGCGTCTCCAATTTCGACACCGACACTGACACCGACCCATACTCGACTACACGAGCATCCGCCACTGTACAACCGGCTATGAGCCCTTGCGTTTAAAAAGAAATGACGATCAACACTTCCACTTCGTTTGTCGAGCGGAAGTTAGCATCGCCACGGAGAAGCGTCTCCAATTTCGACGCGCCACCGTACAGCAGGTTATGCCAATTTCGACATGATACCGACACAGACACACCTTCGCATACGTACGTACATATCTACCACCGTACCACAGATTATGAGCACTTGCGTGTAAATGGGAAACGACGATCAACACTTCCACTTCGTTTGTCGAGCGGAAGTCCACATCGCCACGGAGAAGCGTCTCCAATTTCGACACCTACAGCACAACCCATGATTAGGACCGAGAGGCTGCGTACGAGAATCAACAGCGCTCCAGCTGGTTGGAGTAGTACCTTCGATACAGTTCTTCAATGCAATACCGATCACGATACAACAGGACTGTGTGTCACCTTCGGAGGAGCGGTTGACTGGAAGTCAAGACAGTGGAAGCCGACAGCACAATCGACTACCGAGCTTAGGACTAAGCATATGATTGACGCCTCCAATGGCATGAGCGGGAGAATGGTCGTTTCGGAGGAGCTCAGGGCATGGCATGATTTGGCTTCTGTCTTCTGTCTTCTGTTTGTTTTCAGTCTGTTTTTCAATGGCTTAGTGTTTTACGGACGTGATAACGCCCTGGAGGAGTGTTAGACCGAGTCTTTGTAGAGTATGTCATCACGTGGCTGTGGGTTAGGGCTGGCAGCTACTATATAGGCTACGTGTCATCTTAGACTTAGACTCAATCAATCAATCGTCTCGACAGGTTCGTCACAACAGTTGACTGTACTTGTATGCAATCGGCTGACCCCCTGCAAATGGTGGTCATGTGATTTTTCAGACACACCTCAAGCCAATAATCCATTGAGTTTTGACATTCATTTCAACATTGTAATCATATGAACATGGAGACCCGCTAGGTAACAGATTTCATGTGCACTCCGAAATGCAGTTGGAGGCGATGATCATTTCCACCTAGGGTTATACATCAACGCCGAGAAGGAGAGAGCTTTGATTTGCACTTGGAGGCTATGATTGACCATACTGGGACACGCCTTTGGAGGGCACTGTTGCATCAACTCGGTGCTAACCATCCAGACTGTGATAGGGTATACTAAAATGTGCACTTTGAGGCTAATATCCACGCAATCAAGAGATGCACCGGAGGGCATAAATATGGATGTTTAACAATGTGCATTGCGTACAACAATCAAGGGAAATTGGTTGTGTGCAGAGAGGTGATCAATCTGGAGGCAGCATATCAGGAGGGAGACGCAACAGGAGCTGGGACTCTATTGATTCAATCACTCACTATTATCAGAATCATGAGGGAAGAGAACAACATTGCTAGTGGAGAAATGAGAGATAACAGATGACAGATGAGAGCTGCAATGGGACTGGCAGGGAGCAGGAGACAGTAGGTCATGCATTGATTGTATAAGTTGTGGGTACTCACACAATGGGTATGTAGCATCAGAGATGGATGACTGATTGTCGTATTCTCTTGGGATGCTTGAGTTGTGGATGGGAATGAGTGAAATAAGAGGAGTTCGAGGGAATCGGTATGAGCAACAGGGGCTTGAGAAAGTTGCATGTGCAAGACAATGTATGATCACAGATATGGCAGATACAACTCCCTATCTGCCTGGTAATAGTATTAACTCACAGAATTCTAACCTGATAAGGCAGATTGGGCCATGAATTTCTCTTCGATATTATTCCCATTGTCATCACCATCCTACTCTTTCTCTTTCACCATTGTACCATCAGAAGAGAACACCAAAATATGGCATACCACACTATTTCACCATGGCATGATCATGAGGTAATACCGGGTAACAGTATGATCCTAAATCATCTGGCTCCCACTCCCAGCCAGTCTCACTTCATTCTCACCACCACCACCAAGTTAGTGTAGCCAGCTCTCCATAGGCTCAAAGGCAAAGTCGAAGTCAACTCTTGTCATATTTCCAAGATTGCAAATTAACTTAACAATAAAGTTTCTACTCCTGTTATGTCTGGCTCTGGATTGACCATATCCAAATTGACCGCCTTCATGTACACCTCCCATTTTGTTCAATTTATCCCACCAAGGAGCATTGCCAAACTCGCTCAGTAATGGCCTCCAGTGAATTGTCACACTCGCCCGATCATGGTGTCCAAGGTATATCTGGTGTCTTTACTACTATGCACTCCAAGTGCAACTCCAATCTCACTCCCTCACAGCCTCCAAGTGCATTTCGACAGTCACTCAATCATAGTATCCATGTGCCCATCAAGTTACATCTGGAAACTGCCTTCAAGTTCAACTCTGAACATGATCAACTACAGCCTCCAAGTCCATCGTCATTCTCGCCCAATCATGGTCTCCAAGTGCACGTTCAAGTACACACAATAACCGCCTCCAAGTGCATCGCAGAACATGCTTAATCATGGCCTCCAAAGTGCATCTATATGTTCACTTGCTTGCTATCTTGCAATTTACCTTCAATTGCACTCAAGCACTGCCTTTAGCCAGTCCAGAAGTAGATTGTGTGTAGATGGATTGCCAGATATATACATAGATGACAAGGCAAATGGCACATATCAGTGATAAATTAGTTTCACGATATGTAGTAACTCAAATTCTGATAAATGCCTCTGGTATTCCTTGAAAATATGATGTTGCTCCCATACTGCTCTACAGCATTTTGTGGTGCTCCCATGGTTGTTGACTACATTCCCAGGCACTCCCCTGTTTGTCACCAGACCTCCAGTACCCTCACAGATTTGTTGCTAGCATTCCCAGCTGAACCTCATAGCTACTACCTCTGTCCAGTCAACTTTGAGATTTGATGCCCATGGTCCATGGCACATCTGGAGGTCACAGCATGAGGTCAGTCAACCCTTGCGATTGGCCACCATGGGATTCTGATTTGACAACTCTCCCACATTCCCAGAGGCTCCCAGTGACAGAAATTGATTGTGTTGGTGGCAGAAAAATGGGGAATACAGGAGTATCAGATCAAACAGTTTGCCCAGAAATGAGCATAACCCCACTGGTTCAGCAAACCTCCCTTGTTGTCTCAGTGAGCAGGTAGCCATCTTTCCAGAATCATAGAATGATCTTCTGCTGCAACCGCCAATGCTCTCCACTGCTTGCCTGTCCAGTCCATGTGGTGATGGTTTCAATCTCACCTGTATCTTCCAATATGGTGACCTCCTTAGTTACTCACAGCTGTCCAATGCATTCCTCATTCATTGAGTGATTGACAGAACAACCACTTGCATGCATCCAGTTGTCCATCATATTTGGTATCCTGATCAGTTCTTGGTGGAGGAAATTACATCACTGCACTCTGTGATTCCTCTTATGATGTATGTGGACATTCTCCAAACTGCATCTGCTGCCACAAATGCACAATCGCCATCAATTGGCATTGATGTGGCACTGTCATCATCATGTGACATCTGTGCCTCTGTGTCCTCTGGGCTACATCAAGATTTTATACAATCATTAGTTGCCTAGTTGACCTCCAAATTGTGAGACATGGACTGCACCAGTAACGAGCGGGTTCGGGCATAAGGAACAATGGCGACAATGAGGTGCGGTCATATGCAGAACAGGGTACCCCAAGTTCGTATCGAGAGAGGCAGAAGACGACAAAATCAGAGCCGTTTAACAGTCGAAACTTGCTTCGCTATACAAGAGAACAAGTAAAGAGAGAAGAAACGGAAATCCTCCAACACCAAACCACCTCTCTGTTTATGCTGTTCGTCTGGCTCGCTCGAATCATTCTTCATGCTCTGATGTACCATCAGAATCATTCACCATGATCTGACACACCACCCCACAATGCCTTATCAACAAAACCACACCACATCATCCGACGTCACAACACCTCAGACCACCTCCTTATCACCACATATTATACCACCACCACTACACCACATTTCTGCACTTTCCCCCCCTGTGTCTCCCAATGTCTCCGCCATTCTCTAACCCCTGTTCCTTCCTTACATACAAACCAATTCATAAGTATCTTCCCAACTTATCACTCATAACCCAGGCCATGACAGTATCCCCCTCCTAGGCTTGAGGTTCTCCGAGAACATTTCCCAAAAGTCCTGGCTTCCCAGGGTATCGTTGGTGGAACTTGCCCACTGCTTGCAACCCATCCACATACTTCGCGGGTTCCCATGTGAAGGAACCATACCCAGTCCACCGCATAAGGTACTGCAACTGGTTCTGATATACTCAACTAGCTTCCATGCTCGATACCTGGTACTTCTCCTTGCCATCAACCTCCACCCACGGTGGTCACTCCAACCATTGTCCAATGAGAAGATCATTAGCTACTAGGTCAAAAAGTGAAACGGGTTGCACTTGATGAGTTCGTATAGATGCAGGTAATTCCAACTCACAGGCATATGGTGATATCAGGCGAACAACTGTGAAGGGTCCAGAACGTTTCCAATCCAATTTTAGCGCAGGCCTCGTCGTTCGTATATGCCGAGAATCTAACCACACTTGAGACCCTTTCTGTGTATTTGGTGCTGGTATCTGTCCGCGATTTGCCTCTTCCTCCTGTATCGCCTGGCTACATCTCATTTCTACTCGGCGGTGTTCATGAATCTAGTGCATAGTTGCCTGAACCTGATCCGCATCCAGACTGGGGTGATCTTGTTAGATTGTTGATTCACCTGAAAATGTCATCCGCGGGTCTCCTGGTTGCACAGTGAAGAAGGGTGTGCACTTCATTCTGTCCAATGTCACATGATTTGCAGTGAACTCAGCATTCCGTAACCATTTCACCAAATCGCCCCGCTGATGATTGACAAACACCTTCAGGTATTGTTCCAATGTTGCATTCATCCGTTCCGTCTGACCATCTGTTCGGGGGTGGGATGCTTTTGAGAACCTATGATCAATCCCAAGAAGACAACATATCTGGCCCCAAAAGATCATCGCAAACTGCTGCCCTCGATCCGAAACAATGGTCAACGGGAGTCCATCAAGATGTACCACCTCTTCTGTGAACAACTTGGCTGACCCAGATGCGTCAATCGTTGTACGGCAGGGAATACAGTGTTGCATCATCGAAAGTTGATCCACTGCGACCCAAATCGCATCAAACCCATCACACTCTGGCAGTCCCTCTTGGAAATCCGTAGAGGTATCATCCCTGGGCCTATTTGGCTGGGCAACGGTCAAAGGACTCCAAACTTTGAATGTCTTGAACTCTGAGACAGTTGGCAACCATGACAATTCCATACCAACCGGTCATCATCATTTCACATTTACTTCCGGTAACACTGTCGATCCAGGAGGTTGACAGTCTTTGCTCATCCCAGATGTCCCATGCACGCTGTATTTTAGTCCCCCTGAAATATCCGCAAGTGTAAGGCATCATTATCTGGTACATATAAATTTCCCCTATATTGTGCTCATCCATCTTCCACTGTACATTGCGCAACAAGAATTTCCTGAAGCCCACTACCTGTTTGGATTGCATCCAGTACTTTCCCTGGTAGTGGGTCGGTCGTACATCCCGCTGTGATAAGATCTGAAATTCAGGGACAGCCCTCGGCGGGGGGACAGTCAACCAACAAACGCCATTGTTCCGGTAGGTTCTGTGGCTTTAGACCCACCTGTTCGATATTCTTCAATCATTCATCCCCCCACTCAGGGAGGTCTCCCGGCCTCCTCGTCAAAGCATCCGCTTTCCTGTTGGATATTCCTGGCCTATATACCATTTGGTAATCAACCAGTTTAAATACTGAGACGATCGTGCTTGTCTTCGGTTCCGTAACATCTTCGTGGTAAAATTTTCCAAAGTCTTATGATCCATTAATGACTGAAGGGGATACGCAGCTCCTTCCCATTCAGATCTCCATTGCTCAAGTGCCTGAATAATTGCCATGAGCTCTGTATCGTATATATCAGAATTGCATTCCGCCGGTGGGTGTTTCTTCGAATTATATGCCACAGGATGTCGCACTCCTTCATCATCATACTGTGACAACACACCAGTCGATACATAATCAGAAGCATCTGTTTCTATAATCACATTCCTTTCAAGGTCACAGTGTCCAAGCACTGGGGCCGTGGTAAAAGCAGGTACCATGATTTCAACAGCGCATTGTTGTTCAGATTCGCATTGAAATGGTTCATCCTTTGTTGTTAATGTTGTCAATGGTTCCACTTTCTCCGAATACTTTGGGATACACCGTGGATAACGATTGCAAAATGCCAGGAATTGGTGTACCTCGAACGGGTTATTCAGCCTGCTGGTTTTCGTCTGTCATTCTCGCCTCAAATTCCTTACAGTCTCTAGTTTATCCTCATCCATCGAGATTGCATTGGTCGATATAATCAATCCCAAGTATCCCATGGTTTCCTTATCGGACTTGCATTCTTCTGGTTTTAGATATAGTCCAGTGTCCAGAAGACGTTGCATGACCCACAGATCATGTTCCTCATGCTCGCCTTCCGAGTTACTATATATCAATATATCATTGACATCAGTGGATGCAAAATCATCAAAGGCTTCCCTTATTGTATTATTGATATATCCTGGGAAATCTGCATGCGCATTTGTCGTGCCAAACAGGATGACTGTAGGCTCAAATAAACCATACCTTGTCCGAAATGGTAACTTATGTTCATCCTGGTCCATACCTCGCAAAAGATAACATGCTCCTCGAATGTCGAGTTTTGGACAAGTTTTTGCTTCTCGGCGGAGGTTCAGCATTTCTGGTATCAGGGGAAGGCAGTATCGGTTGGTTATCATTTTACTATTAATATCCCGATAGTCGATACAAAACCACAAGCCTTCATCTGATTTCTTTGCAAACACAACTGGTGCCACTAAAGGTGACGATGACTGATGGATAAACCCTTTCAACATATCATTCTCTAACCATTCTTTAAGGACAACTAACTTCTCCCTAGACATTGAATAAAGGGGCCCCCACATTGGGGTCTCATCTTCCTTCAAACGTATGAAATGATCAATTGCAGGATTGTGCGGTGGGAGTCGATCCGGTAACACTGTATTGAACAAAGGTAAGAACACATGATACTGCATGGGGACAATCTCCTAAAAGGGTCGTTCCTTAAGATCTTTTGCTTCGATCACCTGATTCGTATCGTACAATGATGCTTTAAATATGGTATGCATTCCATTCTTAACTGTCGATAAGAATGAAGATCCATTAAGCATACCAATATTCCCCCAAAATGAGCATCGTGGTTGCATTTGTGGTTCAAATATCCCCTTGCTACCGGAATAAACTGGTTCTGGGGGTTCTTCTGTCACTCCTTGTACTGTAACAGGTGCATCATGACCATGTGCAATGCAATATTGTTATCCAAACATGACCATATTGGATGCAAACTGCACAGCAACATCATGAAGTAGTAACCAGGGAATCCCAAGGAAAACTGGGTAATGTCCTAACTGTGTCGCGAACATAGGTAGTTGTCCTCAAGGTCCTGAATCATCATTCCTACTTTGGCAATATGCGTAATGCCCCAGAATGGATAGGTCTCCCGTCAATAACCTCAATTTGTCGTTGCTCCTGTCGTTCCTGGAGTGGTATCTGATGATGGCGAGCAAAGTCTTGATCCATAAATGGAATGCCTGTAGCTCCACAATCGATCAGCATGTGTGTAGGTATATCTTAGTTATTCACAGTCAATGTACAGGTTATAACTAAATGTTTCCCTTCCATTGATCCTTCCAATACCTCCACCTTGCTAACTGATAAATGCGAAATTTCAAAACATTTTAAAGCATCTGAAACAAAACTTTAACCATCAACTGAAGAGCCATGCTTCTTCAATTGACTTAATCTTTTCCCAATGCCTTGGAACCTGTCCCGGTTCCTACATCCTGTACCCCTGCTGCAGCCACCTCAAAAGTCTGAGCCTTCTTCCTCGCCGCCCATTCTGCTGCCCTGTGGTTAATCTTGCCACAATACAAACACCTTCCGTGTGCAAACCATTTTGCACATTCTGCCTCAGAAATCTTTTTCTTGCCTGAGCGGAGGTCCATAGGTGCTGGTCCGGTATATCCAGCCAGGAATCCGGCCAGAGCCACTGCGGGATCTTCTGGGGGTGTGGGCAGTTTGATGGAGGAGGCAAAACCTACCCCTCCCATATTCTGCGCCACCTTCTCTGCTCATCACTGTCGGATCTGATCATCTCCTTTCTGGCAAACTGTTACAAAAGCGGGAAGTTCATCCAGCATATCGCGATATGTAGAAGAATCATTCATTGCCTCTGACAGTCCTAATCATAGGGCATTCCGGAGGGCCGACGGGTCCCAATCCTGGTTGGCAGCTATAACTTGAAACTGAGCATATTACTGAGAGAACTCATCATTTTGTAGTTTGATTTCCTGCATCCTCCGCTCGGCTGTGGCCACCCAGTCAGGGTCCCCAAATGTTATTTCCAGAAGCTGTATAAAAGCTGGTAGGCCTTCCAGCCCTATATCTCGGTTCTCCCAGATGTGTGGCCAGATGTGGCCTAAGGCTACTCCAGTGAGGGATTAGAATGCGTATGGCATCTTCGACTCTTCATTGGGAAAGCTGGCAGGTTTATGTCTAATTACCAATCGGAGTTGAGCAATCCATCGTCTGAACTGTGATTGATCTGACCCAGAAATGACCGGGGAGTGGTGAAATTTCTGGTCTCCGTCTTCTGGGACCTGGCAAGCCGCTGGTGCTGCCCTGGCTGCCGACATATGACCATTGGCTAACTGCATCCTCAAACTGGGGACTTCCTCTCCGGATTGCTGTGCGTCTCCGGTCATTACTGCTAATTCCTCCTGTCTCTCCTCGTCTGTCCCTGGGGCTTGAGTAGTTTTCCTGGCTCTGTCCAGCTCAGTGGGCAGGATTTGGATTGTGGTTTCGATCTTGGTATGATCGCACTGGGGTGGCAGAAACTGTTGTGCCTGTAGTTCAGTGATCTGCTTCTGTGATGTAATTATCTGTTCTAGATGATCGCAAACCCGGTGTACGATGCTAACGGGATTCGTATACTCCTCGACCCTCCTCAGCACCTCTTGTGCTCGAGCTATCATTTTCTGTCTCTCCATGAATTTTATATCCGGTATATTTGTGTTGACGAGTCCTCCAACGGTGGCCTGATCATCTTCCGACACCAGGGCCACCTGGTCGTGCTATTACGATCCTCACATCACAGTGAGTCAGGCAGATTTACCAGTGCCAATTATACGTATCCATTTCAGAAGGAGTCACAGTCAGGGGTGTGATAATAATCTGATGTATCTGCACAGGGTTTGGTGTTTCTGCTGCTGCTGGTGCGTGTCCCTCCGTCGAATGAGTTCCTAATCATTTGTGTCCTTCACACTCACAGGGTTGCTCAAGAACACTATTAAACCAAGCGTGGGCTCCCCAACACTTAGTCCAAATATCGCCAAACATGGCATAATCAAGTTCCAAGCCTCCTCCGTATGCGGAGGCTTTTGTCCTGTATACATACCAGGGGGAGGCAATGCCAGATAGTTCCCGAAAATTTGCTTCCAAAGGTTTGTCTTCCAACGTAGTCGCAAGGATGGCTCTGCTACTATTGAAGGCGTTCAAGTGTTTGGGTTCGAAAACAGAACAAAGGGTTACAACAAGATCAAACGAATTCGCTTGAGAAGTACAATTACTGTGATACTTTAGCATCGGAATATGAGGATCGGTGTGGACACTGATGGATATGATATCCGGTAAGTGATGCTACCTATTCAATGGAATCATCGCAAACGTGAATCCACCGATGGTTAGGTGTAAGATGAACCCATCAAGTAACAGAAGGAGGTTCGTGACAGTAACTTCAACTGTTCGAAGGATGCAGGTACATCCGATTCCGGAAGATCGCAGCTGCAAAGGTAGCAAATCAGGATGTAACTGTCAGATGTTCCGCAGCAATACCAAACATGATCAAAACAGCGGGTTCAACAGTGTTGACACTACATCCAATATCAGGCACATTGTAATGGACTCATTCGAGTGTGACGGGCAGGTTGGGGCGTATGTATTATTGGTTACAATAATGTGATATCGTAATTGGAACTGGGTACTCCAAGTTCGTATCGAGAGAGGCAGAACAACACAAGAATCGGAGTTGTTTCAAAGTCATATCTTGCTTTGCTCTACAAGAGAACAAGTAAAGAGAGAAGAAAAGGAAATCCTCCAACACCAAACAACCTCTCTGCATAAACAGTTCGTCTGTCTCCATCAAATGATTCTTCATGAGTCAATGCACCATCCGAATCCTTCACCATGATCTTACACACCACCCCACAATTCGTTATCAACAAAACCACGCCACATCATCCAACGTTGCAACACCTCAGACCACTTCCTCATCACTACATAATATACCACCACTACTGCACCACATTGCTGCACTGTCCCCGCCAGCGTCTCCCAACGTTGCCGGCATAACTTAACACCAGTTCCTTTCATTCACGCGAAGCTATTTCTGGGTATCGTCCTGACCTACCATTCGTAACCCGAGCCATGACAGCACCAGATCTCATGTATGTTCTCTGAAGATGGGCTCTGTAATAGTTCAGACACCACGTCATATTTGAAACTGTGAATCATTGATTCAACAGATCCAGTTGGTAAACCACAGCTTCGTTTATTGTTAAGAAGTTCTTGGCACAAGTGACAAATACCACTAGTGTGATGACCAAACTTCTCAGTGTGTTGAAATCTTTTTGAACAGAGGCTAGCTCATTCAGTAACATATCTGTCCGTCTCTGGGTATATTGCTGTGCATTATGATAATTGTCAGCTCATCTGGTAAGATGACAGGGAGTCCTGGAGTGGATTGCAGACCTTGATGAGAATTGCAATGTCCTCCAGTAAGATGACTGGGGCTAAAGAGTCTGGATCATGCAGTCATTCCAGAGAACAATCAGCACCTACAGAAAGATAACTGGGATTCTCTGTGGTATATGGACTTTGGAACAGATATAATCCATATGAATTCTGGTTGGCTTCACTCCACTCAATAGTGTGTGATCCTAAGTGGACCAGATTGTGAAAGATAGCATTGTTGTCAAATATAGGGTCTGTTGATTCCGCTGAACTTCCACTGTAAAGTGAGGAGAGCAGAGGTAATGTGATCCCACAGACATTGCCAATGGGTGCTCTATGTCACAATCAGTATTTCCACTGGTTCCGATCAACTGAATGCAATGAATTCCGTTGACCTTCAGAACAATCTGTAGTCATTGATGGTGAACTCGTTTGTAACATGTCCAATAGGGGTAGACCTTGTAATGTTGTGAGAACCACATCTCTGACCTCATAAAGACTGCAAACAGTATAATGGCACATATGCCAAAGTGTAGCTATCGTTGTGAACAGTTATAGTACAGTTACATATATGGACTTGGGTATTCATTAATGTGAGTATAAAAGTAATGCTGTTGGTTTAGATCTAAAAGCTGAAGTGGCAATGTATAATCAGTGGTGCTTAGCCAGCCTCGGGTCATGTGCTGCTGTTATACTCATCAGTAGTTGACGCAATTCATGATCAATCAACCTGATGTTCAAATGACTACCCATTGCACAACACAATGACTGCACATTCAGATACTGATCCACATATATGACTCAGATATCATCGGGGACTGCACAATATGATCTTGAATTATGCAGTAGCTGATACATTGGTGGTGAACCCACAATTGCTACTCCACTCTCCATGCTTCACTTGCTTTGCTATTTTTTGCATGTACTCTTGCATTGATAAACACTCCTTTTGGGTTGATATTAAGATTCCTCTTTGTCATTTCCATCTGTTTCGCAATCGGGGTAGTCTTGCATGGGTAATGAAGTGGACTCTACACATTTTCTAATTGGTGTGTACATTGGGATATGCTTTGCCAATCTGTCCTAGCCCATCACGAGTGTTACACAGTCTTATCCCTGGCAGTGGATAGAGCTAGTATGTGGGTTCCAGTATATAGTAAGCAAGTCCTGTGGGTGTCTTCCTAGGTGGGATGTTCAATGAATTGTACAGCAGTTGATGGTCAGCTGGGATACTGTATGCCCTGGCAGTTTTGCTGCCAACATGTGTGGGTTGATTCATATTTCTCGTCTGGAAGATCCAACCTGCCAAAATCTTCAACATATTATTTGTTTTCATGTCAATGTTATTTCCAGCTTTGGTTTTCGCAGTATTCTCTGGGGATTGCACTAGTGCCTGGATTTATTGATTAAGATATACTGGAAGGTGCACCGGTACAGGCAGCTGTGGTAGTTAAACTCCAGCTGGGACACAGTGAGGAGCAACAACCGGTGCTATGCATGCTCATTCCAAGGTTGAATAGGCACAGGTGAGTATGGTTACAGATTCCATGCAAATGAATACTCAGAGTTTGTCATAGTCTGATGTGGATGGGCCTTTGGAATCATGTACCAGTTTCATTATGACATTTGCACCCAAATCACCTCGAATATCCTAAAGCCCCATTTCTACCAGCAAGTACTTGGCCTCAGCTTCCTGGTTGAGCAGATTGAGACTGATATCATGGTAGTTGTAGGTAAATGTTTACTGGCCGATTTATCGACAGTTCACCTAGTCCTAGCATACTCAGTCCAGGGACAATGATATATTCATATGTACTCAGCTATCAGTACACTGGATGACATGGTTTATTCGACTGTCATTGCCGCTGGAACAATTTTCAAATATCTGCTTAGATTAGTTATAAAGAAATTTTGCAATAATTGTGGCAGCTACTTGATTGCTGTCAGTCAGAGATGAAAGAATATTGTGTCTTTGTAAAGGTGATAAATGACCCCACACTGGACAAGAGGGAGTGTATTAAGGTGCCCACTACGGCACTGAGATCTGAATCAAATATTATTAAGCGAAATTTTCTGTATGTATGCACTTGCTCTCATGTGGAACTATACCAATCTATCATACACCAATGGTCACATGGATGTGCACATGCCATTACACTATAATAGATTTTTCAGTTATCCGATACATTTCGCTCAATAGCATAAATGAGTTTTACCCCTAATGACAATAAATGACACTACTGACAGAAAATGAACATCCTGCACAGCAATTTTACCATCAATTGTCTATCATGTGTGCTGAAAAATCTGCCAGAGGCCAATAGCACATGGCTAGTAAATGTTTGAGCAAGGAAAGTCTAAAATCTACTCTCAGCTAAGTAGTTCCAATTCTCACCCAATGATTCTCTGTATATTAGAAAGATGAAATCTATGAGGTGCATAATCATGTCCACAAAAGAAACACTACCAAGATGCAACATTACCAAACTAACAGTCAGGGTGACAACCCAAGCAAGTCCAAGTATCCCTTGCAATCTCAAAATGATGCCATGCGAAAAATGATCAAGCGTCAGCTACAGATACATAATTATCACAACAAATAGCAAGCTTGACAATGTGAGCAGAATGCCAAACAAATACATGCAAACAGGTAATATGGCAGAGAGACATCAATATGACTTATCCAGAATGGTACTACAGTGGAGCAAAGTAGCTTAATACCTTCGTCGATAAATTTGGGTTGAACTTCTGATGCCGCTTGCACTTTTTCCTGCATGTTGTCTCTGACACAGTCGAATACTGAGAGAGCCTCGTCATGACATGGAACAATCATCCAACTATGGCACTGTTCAAGACATCAATAACCAATCCTGTAGCGTTGGTGCATGACCTGCAGAGAAACCCAGATCCCTCATTGGAAGACTTCAAGATCTGCTGGGAAGACATGCAGAAGATACACAGAGATCAGTACTTAACACTCAAAGCTGCTGGAACGTGTGTGACTGACTTCCTCCATGGAGCAAATGAACCGGTATGAGTGTACACCAAATGAATCAAACTATATTGGACAGCTGCAGGATGGCTTCCACCGGAAACCAAGAACCCTTGTGAAATTGCTTGTTGCAGAGTAAGACCAGTACTCAAATCTAACATCAACCCGTTGACCGCAAAAATTGAGTTAAATTCAGGGCTTCGGATTTTGTCAGATTTGTATGGTCTTTGAGTTTCCATTTCCGCGGAAGCGGCTGAGGAGGGGGAATTGTGGTATTTAAAAAAGTGTAGTTATGCCATGGCCACCAGCGGCCGAATGCAATATGATTACAAACAAATACACAAACCCCAACAAGTGGAGAATTTGACAGCATGGAAGGGATGTTCAACCAACTGACTAATTCAGATGTCAGGCCAGACAGCAAGAAACCTCAGCCGCAGCAGTCATATCAACAGCCATAGTGGTCAGGAGATTCATCTCAACAAGGTGGCGACAAAGGCAAGTTGCAAACAGCAATATCAGAGCCGGCTGAATCACAGAGGACCAACAAATCAAAGTCGAATCAGGACTCTAATTGCACGCCTGTGGTACTGTGGTGCATGTTCAAGTAGTAGAGTGGGCATTGGCGTATGGGATAGTGTGTCTATTGTATCGTGTAATGAGACTTGTGGTATCAACATAAGATTAAGAATTGACTAATGGCGCTAACTACAAAAGAGGCAAGTGACATCATAGTCCTTAGCATAGTGATATCTGTACTCACAATCAGCTCAACCCTCCTGCAGGACAGCTATGACATCCATTTCAGACAAGGCCGGTAGCAGAATACATCAGGAGTTAATTAAATATCGTGGATTCCCTTGAAACAATTATACCAATTCAATATACTTTCCAATGGCATTTCCAATTGCATTTTCATTTCCAATTGTGATACCATTCCCTTGGTGATTTCCGAGCATACAGAAGCTATTGGCATCGCAATTCCCAATTCCAATTCTGAGACCCTTTCCAAGCGTAGATCTGATCCTCCCGATAATATCGCACTGCACCCAGCAGTGGGTCTTCGGCTGTAACTGTGTGAAGCGGTCAGCAAGCATCTCAGCAGTCGGTACATAACTCATGTCAATCTGTCCATCTCTAGCCATATCTGCAGCGAGTTAGTACTGGGTTGCAATGTGTGGAACTGGGGTTCCACATTGGGTTCTGTACTTGATGCTAGCTATCAGGGACTGTGAATCGAAGAATATGTGAGGGATCGTCAGGATGCCCAGCTCATTCAAATCATGCGAGAATTGACTGAATCTCATAAAGCCTATTCACAATGCATAGTATTCAGCATCAGTTGTATACTGTGCAGTTGACTTCTGTTTTTTCAATCTCCAGTCGACTGCTCCTTTGGAGGTGATGACCTGACCGCTTGGGGATTTATAGTCATCCAGACATTCGGCATGCTCTGAATCGACATATCATCCACCAGCACGTTCTCCTTGTCCTTTGAATGGTCATCCAAATTGCAGTCGTTAGGCATTTGTACCGTTGAGTTACCGAACCACTTGCTTGAGGGCTACCCAATACTCTTTGCATGGATTGTGATTGAGCTGGCTGAAAACTCTGATGGCATCTGCTGTATAGGGCCGAGTGGCAGTGATCACATAAACACGGCTTCTTATTATGGACTGGTATATGACCGGATTAGAAGCTTCTTCCTCCAGCTGTATCTTGGCAAGCATCATCACTAGCTGCATGTCAACAGGGCTGGACCCATCAATGCTCAACTACACCAAGATCATCCAAATGTAGCTGAGCTGATGGCTGTTGATCATCTGCTGCTCCTGATTGAGTTTCATGTTCATGCTGAGATAGAAGGCAACACTCCTGAGATTATGCATCCTGAACATATTCTGCATCGAATCATCTATGTCTGCAGAGAAGTCATCGATAGCGTAGATGAGGAGATCATCGACACACAGCATGACTGTGGCAACGACTGTGCAGTGATTATGAACATGCAACATGACCAGTTGTCTGTCAACACCTTATACAATGAACCCAATCGACATAACAAAGTCCTTAAAAGCGCCATACCAAATTTGTAAGGACCGTTTCAGGTTAGAAAGAGAATTTCTCAAAAGCAGTACAATCTTCCACAAAGTCATTCTGAATCATGAATGGTTGTATCGGCTCCCAGTTTGGAGCATATGAAAGTATACCTGTTGTGGGTGCATATATATCATGTCTTCCAAGTCAACTCCCAAGAAAACTGTGCATTCATCAATTGGATGGATCGTGAGATGATAGTCAGTGGCTAGCATGTGCGCCAATCTAATGTGGTCCAAGCAAAGAGTCGGTGCAAATGTAGGCTGGTAGCCGATGTCTTCGATTTGGTGATTTCCTCCACAGACTTGCTGGGCCTTCAACTGCTGCACATTGCCTGCCCCATCATGCATGATCCTGTACACCCAATGACTTGACACCACCATTCACCATTCTGGAAGCTGTAGGATATTTTCCATGACATGCAGCCAACGCAATAAGTCTACCTCATTCTATATCGCCACACCGTGCTTATCGCCACACTGTGGTTATCGCCAAGTGGATATTCCATTGTTGCAATGAAAGAGTTTCGATTGTTGTTCTCATCCTCATGATTGTGAATGTTGGAGATCACAGCTGCAGCATAGATGGCAATCACATTTTCGAATTTCTCATCTTGGAGAGCCAGTTGGACAATCGCAACCAGCTTGTCCTTGCCAGCATCGTTCCGGTGACTACCTTCAGCCAGTGGCATCGATGCATCACCAAGTGACGTCTCCAGGCCACCCAATTCTCATGATGTTATCACGGGCTGCAGTGGTTCCGGAAGTGAATAGCTGTCATATGACTCCTCTGCTTGACTTTCTGAATATTCATCTCAGGTTGGAGACTTCTCTGTGGGTTTGGGGTCCTTCGTGACATGTCTGAAGTTGTGCTTGATCAAGCTCGCTTTGTCTGCCCTGTTCAGTGGTATGAACCGCTTCCCTTCTCTGAATACCACATCTCTGGAGATGTAAAGTGTCATGGCCAATGGGTTGTACATCTAGTATTGTTTCGTCGATATGCTGTACCCAACAACTCTGCCTGAAGTGGCTCAGTAATACAGCTTCTTTTGTTTCCCTTTCAGAACATACATGAAAGCCAAACAACTGAACTCACGGCGATGATTCAAAAATGGTTTCTGCCCATAGCAGACCTCACACTGGGTTATACCAAAAACCGAGCATGTTGCAGTGTGGTCTGTGAAATCGATCACCACCCAGACTGCAAATGCCCAGGACTTCTTCAATATTCCAGCAATGTGTAGCATGCAACATATGTGCTCTATGATTGTATGGTTCGCCTGTTTGAACAATCCATTATACTGCAGAGTATAGGGCGTAGTCGTTACCTGTAAGATCCTTTCTGATTTCAGGAAATATGCAAACTTCTTGGGGATATGCTCACCGTCTCCATCTTTATGAAATCTCATCACTTTGTTGCCCGAAACGTTTCCTCTTAGAGCATTCCATTTGTTGAATTTCACTACAGCTTCGGACTTGTACTTCAGTATATACTTATCATTTCACCTCATGGCATTGTTCATAAAGAGTCACATTTATCAACCTCCTCAAACAGCGTTTTCAAATAGATCCCACCTATTGGTGTGCACTTTCTGCAGTGGCTCAGAGTCACGAACAGCGTTGTTCAGAGTAAAGGGCTTTCGAAAGGACTTGCACTTCATGCACCACTCACAATTGCACTTCGAGGGAATTCACTCACTGTCAGCAGCTACAATTGACAAAATCTCAAATGTTTCGAGACCTACATTTGCCATCTGGCGATGCCATAACATCCACATCTCTGTATGATTCCAATATCCATGCCCAGTGGTCCACAGTGGCAGTGGGCAACAATTCTTGTCGATATAGGTGTATTTGGTCCATTGTGATGGTTAATCTGATACTCACCTGGAACGAATCGCTCATCAAC
>Ga0307512_10001503_pt1 | contig 32812 bp, 35 predicted proteins | sample 14_EM_MG_FD_200267 | JGI IMG/M metagenome (GOLD analysis project Ga0307512, IMG submission 200267) | Populus trichocarpa ectomycorrhiza microbial communities from riparian zone in the Pacific Northwest, United States - 14_EM | ecosystem: Host-associated > Plants > Roots > Unclassified | place... | reverse complement strand
TAAGTGACGTTGCTGGGGGGGGGTCACAGTGATTTGCAAATACAGAATTGGATGAGGTTGTACACAAATATGTGGAGCGTGAGTTACCATTAGTTCCTGTTATTTTTCTAAAGCCTGCTCTCGACCAGCGGATGATGCGCGTCCGCACGCCAGGGCAACGCGCCGACCCCAAACGCCGCATCGAGTACCTCGCGTACCGTCCTCGCAAACACAAATTGCATGCGCGCCCGCACCTCCTTCGGCACGTCGTGCTCAACGTCCTTCCTGTTCGCCCACGGGACGATCACCTTGTTGGCGCCCGCACGGTGCGCGCCCAGCACCTTTTCCTTGATCCCACCCACTGGCGAGACACGTCCACGGAGCGTGATCTAAAATCACGTGTCAGAAATTTGAGCGCTTACGGGGAGTAGGGGAATCGATTACGCACCTCCCCAGTCATGGCGGTGGTAGGCGGGACACACTTTCCGGTCAGGAGGGATACAATAGCACAGACCTGTCCCCCAAGCAGCCTTGATTAGTACCGAGTCACCAATCACCATGTCACCACGTACCATGGCGACACCTGCGCTAGGTCCATCCTTCTTCTGCGCACCTGCCGGAAGGTGCAGGTGCAAGTCTACCGTAGCATCTGGTATCCGTAACGGATCCTGCGCGCGCTTATTGGTGATGCCAAGGTCGTACGCGTGCGTCTTGACCCAACTGAGCGCGAGCTCCGCGCTCTCCTTAAGAACCTACACAACCACACCGAAGTTAAAACGTCGAACCTTCTGCGAAAAAGGGGAGTAGAAAAAACACACATCACCAAGCGACCCCGTAAGCTTCAGGTTCCCGTTGCCGGGTGTCGCTATACTCTCAACAGGCATGATCTCGCCTTCGCCCATGCCAGTCACGACCAGACCCCATACCACGCCGCGTCTCGCCTCGCGGTCACGGTCCTCACTGTCATGTCGCGACAGTCCCAGGATCTTTTCAAGCTGGTCCGCCTCGATGACTGGATCGTAACCACCAGAGTCACCATTTCTGACGCTTTGGATTAACGCGCCATTGGCGTCTGACATGGCAGGTGAGGACGGCCGTGACGATGGTGGTAGTCCACGGGCATCAACGTGCGCCGTCCACTCAACGGCCTTGAAACGCACGACGCCACCTATCGCACGTTCAAGTGCGCGCACACCCGCCTCTCGCGTATAGTGTGTGACTACACGAAGGAGTGCCGGCTCAGTTAGTTGAACATGTTCCTCGGACAGCCCGTTCTGAGCGAGTTGCTTCGGAAGGAGGAACCGTCGTGCGATGTGCAACTTTTCATCGTGGGTGTAGCCAGAGAGTTGGATCACCTCGCAGCGATCGAGGAGTGGTGGAGGGATCGTGTCGAGCGTGTTGGCCGTACAGATGAAAAGAACTTGCGAAAGATCGATTGGCACGTTAATGTAATGATCCTATCGATCATTCGGACCGCGTCAAGAACGGTGATGTCAGGACATGTCAGGGGACATACATTGAAAGCAACGTTCTGTTCTGGATCGAGCACCTCGAGCAGGGCTGCAGAAGGATCCCCGTGATAGTTTGACTGGCCGACTTTGTCGATCTCATCTCTATTGTTTCTGTGCGTTAAATCCTGGTCTAAGAAAACGCAAGCAAGACGCTCACAATAAGAGAACAGTATCCATGCGACCAGCTTTGCGCAGTGCCTGTGCCAGTAAACCGGGCCCACTGGCGACATACGTCCGCCGGTGGCCCCGGATCTCAGCTTCGTCGCGAACGCCGCCAAGAGCGATTCGCTGAAACGGCCGGCCAAGCGCGCGGGCAATTGACTGCCCCAACGATGTCTTCCCTGTTCCCGGTGGTCCGACGAACCTGTGTACGTTTCATGTCTGTGAGGTTATCCGGGCTATAGTGAGCGTCGAATGAGTCACACACAGCAAAATCGGGGCTTTGATGGTTTTGGCCGCTTTGCGGGCCCCTTGCACCTCGCTTGCAGTTTGTGACGAAATGAGCGTCGGAATCTCCCCGGTCTTGACGAGGGCTCTCCGCTCTTTCTCCTTTTGCCCGTCGGCTGCGGAAGGACCCTCGATGGCATTCTTTAGTGACACTTCCTGCGCCTTGGTCTGTTCCATCTCAGCCTCTTGCGCGATCAAAGCTCGCAGACGGACGACAGCAAGGTACTCGATTAACCGTCGCTTAACCTTGTCGAGCCCAAAGTGGTCCGCGTCGAGTTGCGACTTTGCGTTCGAGAGAAAGTCGGACCGCGTGAGGGCGTCCGAACCCGCGGGTGGTGGAACCCATGGTAACGCGGTGAGCCATTCGAGCTGGTGGCAACAGGGAACGCCGTCTCAGGTCAGGTAAAACGCGAGAAGAGAGTGGGAAAAAAATGCTTGTACGCACATAGTTCCTCACAACGCCATGCTCCGCGTTCTGTGGAGGAATTCGTTTGAGGCGACGGGCCTCAGTCGATGCCACGCGGCGGACTTCGGTACCGGCGGGTAAACCGTCGACCCGACGGGCCAGTGCTTCCAGCTCGTCCTCATCCTCCACTGCATGCCCAGTACCGTGAAGATCGGAGTTGCCAACTTCGAGGCGCTGCAGCTCGGCATTGATAGCAGCCAGCTGCTGACGCAGGAAGAGCGCCTTCTGTTGCTTGGACAGCGATTCGTCAACCGCCGTGGCGATCTTCGTGCTAACTTCAGCTATGGACAGCTGCTTTGTCAAAACGGTGGTGACGTGTTGGAGGCGCAAAGATGGTGATTCGGTGGAGAGAAGGGCTAGAAACGAAAGTAGTACGCGTTAGTAGTTTGCCGCGGAATTACGAGGTTACGGAAACACAGATGGGGCGTGGAGGAACGCATGGGTCAGGATCAATCCCGGGAATATGACCAAAACGAGCGTTTTTCACAAGACGTGCGGGTCGAGTGCGGGTGTTACAGTTCGCGACAAGGGAGATGGGGCAGAAGAGCAGACCGACAGACGGGGGAGGCAGACAAAATAACGTCGCCAAATGAAAGCAGGGGGTGCTCACCGAGTTTGTCGGCATGTTCCGCCCCGACGGCCGACACAATAGCGTCCGCGAGCGCAGCAGCCCTCTCTGGCTCCGTCTCGTCCACAAGCTGCGCAATGCGAGCCCAGCTCTCGCGCTTGCGCGCCGACTGCGAAGTGTCCTGCGCGAAGCGCTCCAACAAGCGGACGGCGGCGGCCTTGAAATCCTGCACGACGTCGGGCGCGGGCGGTGAATGTGCGTCGGGAGGTGGATGCACAACGTCGAAACGGGGGAGCGAGAGTGCGTCGGCGTGCGAGGGTAGTGCCAGTGGGTGGTCGTCGGCGAGACGGACGCGGGCCGTACCGGTGAGCGTGAGGAGGTACGGCTCGTCCGAGTGCGGACGTGGGCGGACGAAGCGCACGACGCGGGCGGTAACGCCCCATCTGTTCAGCGTCGTCGCGCCTTCGTGCTGGAGGAAGGGGACGGCGGCGAGGACGGGGTTGGAGAGGGACGAGTCGAAGAGGCGGATGAGCGCGTCTGCTTGTTTGTGGGAAATTGGGAAGGTGAGTCGAGCGCCTGGGAGGAGAACGAGGGGATGTGGTAGGGGGATGAGTGGTAGGGTTGAGTGGGACATGGTGACTTGAGTCGAAGGAGCAAGGTGCCAGTACTACTGTCAGTGAATGATTTGATGAATGTAAGATAATCACATGATCTTGGACAGCTTGAATCCTCCGTTTCGTTTCGTGGTCTCACGCGCGGTCACTTTCGGCCAGTTTCACGGAATGCGGCAGCAAAGAAGCTGATGGGGTTTCAAGCACGATGCCTGTTAACGCTGAATGGGGAGCACAGGTAGCTGATAAGTATTTGTTCCGACGAGCCAGGATTTGATGCGCCGATGATGTAACCTACGTTCTGAACACATGGTCGTGTGCCCATGCAGGGTTGTACATGTGCTGCCTCTAAACCGTAAACCGTGAGAGGGAAGAGGGATCCGATGTCACGCTCCCAATTGACAGTATAATCAAGGCCATCACTCCACACCTTGCATTCCCAGTCTCCGCTTTTCCACCATTCTGACAGCGCTCTTGATGTAGCGCATATTGCCCACTTGTCTCCATCGTACAGGTTCCCTCGCTGACAGATGTCAATATATAACCCGTTACAGAAGTGAGATATGGCCTCAGGAATAGCTCCCTTTGACAGCTCTTGACATCATGGAACGCCACAGAAGCCCTCATTGGTTGCATTGGGGGTTCAAGAAAGGTGATATGTATATTGAGCCTGGAGCACGGTCTGCACGAGGGTGATACCAATCGATACAAGTGAGATAGACGCTCGGGAGGAAAAAAAGAAAAGGAAGGGGTTAAAAAAAAGAATGGGAATGGGAGGAGAGCATCAGGTACTGTAAAGCCAAAAAAAGGAGAAAGGAAAAAAAAAGTGGAATGTCGTTGAGAGGTGACCGTGGGGCTAGTGTGCAATATACCTGTAATCTGAGACGAGAAACTTTTGATCTACTTAACATACCCTACTACTACTACTACGACGACGACTATAACAAACACGGGCGTTGACTGACTTTAAGCTTGACTAACTATGACGGTTGTAGAGATCGCGATGCTGTTGTATTGTGCCTCCTTCAGATGGCGTGTGATGTGATGAAACGGTTGCGTGAAAGAAAAGAAGAAAACAGAGGGGGAGAAAGAATTGACAGTGTGACAAGACGACAGGAAAATAGGGGGGGGATAACGTCAACCAGAGTAAGAGGGTAAACAAGGGGGGAGAGGAATAGAATGAAGAAAAAACGTTAGGACGAGCGGAAAACTACTGAGGTGCAGAGAGCGCTTGGCCCTCATGCCGTTGAGCTCTTGACCATCTACAGGTAGTGACAGGTGAGCATACGAGCCAAACATGGGAGCGGCGAACGACGCACCTCACGCGCCCACTTGACCGTCGTCTTTGTTTCCTTGTCGTAACCCTTTCGTAAGACCAAACTCGTGGCAATCCAGTCGGCCAAAAGAAGCGGCTTAAGATCGCCGTTTGGGAAAGCGTCCGCAAGGTCACCGATAACGCCAAACGCAAGCTTGTCCAACGGTTCGCCGCTGTTATCGTCCGTGAGTACCTTCTGAACAAGCTCGAGAATCGCAGGCGCATGAGGGACCAACAGTTGGACTACGAACGCATATAAGTGCCATACTAGAAAAAAGGAACCCGTACACACCCCGGTCAGTCTTCTTGAAGCCCGTGACGATGCCTGTGTGCGCCTCAAGAATGCCCTCGCGCAAATTTGCAATGTAATCGATGGACTCATAGTCCAGCTGTGGGCCAAGCAACCAAAAGATTCAGCGAATTTGCAGCGGCAAGACAGCGTTGTCACGCACAGGGTTCGCTTGCAGCGCTGCCGCCTGCCTGAGCACTGTCATCGCGGTCTCCAAGTACGGCTCAAACTTCGCCCCGATCGCGAGCGCGATGTCACCAAAGCATGCGAGAATGGAAATCTTCACGTTCCGGTTCAATACCTCGCTCGACAAGTTCTCGAGTAGCACCGTCACGAACGCCTGTGCATATTGCTCTGTCTGGTCACCGAGAGCACGCGTGATGTCGCCGATGATGCCCACGGCGACCGTGCATAACTGGGTGTCATCGTACGCTTTGAGGGCCGGATAAAGGTACGGCAGGAACGCAGGGATGTAGGGCGCGAACTTGAACTCTATTGCTGCGGAGAGGGCGCCAACGACAAGGAAAGCGTCTTCAAGAATCGTTGATGTCTTGCCAGCTGACTGGATCAGTTGGAGAATGATGGTCATGATACGGTCAGCGAGGGGCTGGATTCCAGCGCCCAGTTTACGAATAACGCTCTACCAAGGAGAGACACAAAGTCAGGAAGCGTACACCTGATTTGAGAGGTGGAGATACGTACAACGGAGACACTGCATAAGTTACTTTGCAAGTCGTTCCAGTTGTTACGGTCATCGGCACCGAGGATTTGGTTCTGAATGGAACGGCATTAGCCAAAGCCGTGTGTCGATGCACCCAACAACGCACCTGGACGTTGAGGAGGTGCTCCATTCGATCCAGGATCTTCAGAGCAGTGTTGGACACGACCTGCATGCAATCTGGTGTTGCCTGTTGGACGAAGGACGTAATAGCCTCGTACGCAGACGTGCGGTAGTTCGATTCGTTACCCGCACTAGTACGAGAAATTCAGCACGGACGGAACCTTGCTGATAAGAAAAACGACCGAAGGGCCGAACACGTACGTCTCTGTGACCTGCAGCAGAGCGCCAACGATACCCTCAAAGTAGGGAGAAAGAGGACCGTTGCTCTGTTCCTCACTTGACTCATACAACTCGTACAGCCCATCAGCGAGGTTCATCAGAGCCCAACAGCAATTCGCGATGATATGCGGGCTGTCTTGCAAGCCCGCAACAAGGGCACTGACAAGTGCATGCAAATGCACGTCCGGCTTGATCGACGTGATGAGGCTCTCGCAGACCCGGCCGAGGGTCCACGCCGTTGTGTCCTTCACCTGTGATTGCGGGTCTGACATCATATTGATTAAAATCGGCAACGCTTGGTTGACAAGCGGTGTGAGAACGGCGGGATCCGGCCCGACGAGGATGGAACCAAAGGCCATTACTGCCGCCTCGCGCTGGTGCCAGTTCTCTTGCTTGATGTTCGCCTCGATGAAGGGAATCACGGCTGGAACGATCGGGTCGTGCACAGCTTGAGCGAGGAAGGAAAGACATGTTCCAGCAGCCATGGAAACGTTCCATTCACCCTCCTCGGCGTCCTCGTCTTGACGGGTGAGGAGTTGAAGGAGTACGGGAACGACTTCCGGAAGTGCGATTTTGGCAAAGTACTTTGGAACTTCGACATCACCATCGAGGAGACCCTGAGACGTTGTGTTAATCGAGGGAGACTTGGGTAAATAAACATCATGGCGTACCTCCTGGGCGTCGAGGTAATCGCTCTCGAGGTTGGTCTCCTCCTCGGCAACGGATGTCCAAAATTCGATCGCCTGCAACGCGACAGCTTCTTCCTCTGATTTCATGCCCATCACGGTAAGCTATCACGTGCGGTTGGTCAGAAAATAGGACAGATAAATGACGTAAAAAGATCTACCCCAAAGAGCGCACGTTCCATATAATAGGCCATCTTGCTGTAATATAGGGTCATGATCCGCACCAGACACTCAAAGGCCATTGCCTGCACTTGGAGGGATGGATTTTGCGTTGCCTCGCATACCACCTGCATGATGTAATTGCGCTCGCCCTGCGGAATGTCGGGTAGGCCGCTAAGCTGGGGTTGAAAAAACGGTGATGGGGGGCACGCACCTCTCGTTCAAAGTTCTCGCGAATGAATGAGAGCGAATTGTACAGCGCCTGCATGGCAGCAAGCTGGACGTCCGTCGAGGGCTCCTCCTTCCGTGCGCCGTGAACTACCGCGGTCAAAATCTCGTCCGCGCGCACGCTCAACACGTCAGGGTCCTGGACAACGCCATTGAATGAACATCTAACTGTTTGTTAAAAGAGAGAACAAAGGACGCACCAGCACCTCGCAGATAAAGCCAATCGCGCTGAGCGTCGACTGCCGTAAAGGGACGCTAGTGCCGGTGTTGACAAAGCGCAGGAGGATCTCGATAAGATCTGGCCATTGACCCTGCGGAAGCTCCACGGTTGCGATAGCTGCGACGCTCTGTGCAGCGACTGTGCCGGCCTTGACCTGCTCAGAGTGAAGCCCGCGCAAGACAAACTCCTTGATCTCGCCGCGGATCTTGACATCGAGACCAAGCCAGCGAGTGGAGTACTCTGCTTGGCGCGCGCTGTCCTGTGGGAAGCCGGCAGGTATGTAAGCGGAGATGGGAAAGGGGAGTAGGATATGGGCGGTGATGATGATGGGACAAAGATGGAGAAAGGGAGAGGGAGAGAGAGAGAGGAAAAGACGCGACGTACGCGGGCAGTAAGGGCGTTCTTTAGAGCGAGGCCGGCAGCGTTTCGGACGAACACAGCGCTAGATTCGTTAGCGAGCTCAGACGCGAGTGTGTGCATGTACCCGGGCTGTGTGTGCAAGCATGAGGAGTCAATGAAACGACAAACTAACAAAAAAAAGACAGAGGGGGAGGGGGGAAGACGGTGTGTGTGTGGGTGATGAAAGGGGACGTACATAGTTCTCCCGGGATGCCTGCTCTAGTTTTTGCGTGGCATTTTCACGCGTAGCTTGATCTAATGAGAGACGAGGGAGCAAGAATGGGTGAGCATTGGGGAGCCGAAGAGAGGGAGGGACGCGCGGAGGCCGAGATCATCCATGACTCGGCCGTAGGTCGAAGAGAATGAACTGTACCTGGTGATAGGGAATTGGCAAGGAGCTCGCCAGCGTTCATGGTCGTGAACTGGATCGTAAAGGACGGAAAGATGAGAGGTGTTATGTAGAAAGGAGAAAGGGGGGGAGATCTTACGAAGGGAGAAGGAAATCAAAAGAAAGAGACCGAGGATTGTGTGTCGATGTTTCGCTTCTCTTGTTGGTTGGTCACTCACTCGGCTCAATTTCCTGTCAAATTTTTAAAAATTGAAAATAACAATACAGATTGCCTCTCTGCAGACAAGATACTACCCACCCGAAGCCACAAAGTCTCCCACCCCACACATCCACATCCGACACCCGCACCAACTCAACGACCCTATCCATACCTAAGGCAAACTTATCATGGCAGACCGGGTACGCTACCACCACTTGCAGACTCCCTGCGGCCATAGATCGAGAAAAGCTCGAGGGAACGATCGTGTGGCGAGATCGTAAAAGAAAGAAATGTCCTGACTCTCGCACCACTTGCAGGGCCGCGGTGGCATGGGACGAGGCGGGCAGCGGGGTGGATCGTCCTCCCAGCGGGGAGGGGGTGGCCGCCACGGCGGACCACAGGGGCCACAGCCGACGCTCGACAAGCCAAAGCGCGAGGCGATCCTCGACCTCGCAAAGTACGCCAACGCGCGCATTCGAGTCAAGTTCACCGGCGGCCGTGAAGGCATGTGTCTTTTTATCCAACCCCACCCAGCTGATGATGACCACACTCTTAACTTGATACGCGAATCAGTGACGGGCGTGCTCAAGGGGTATGACCAATTGTTCAATCTCGTCCTTGACGAAGTGGAGGAACAGATACAAAGTACGTGCTCGATCTCTTCTTCTGCGCTCACCTTTTTTTTTTTTTGACTTGGGATTCTACTGGCATTCGTAGCTCCAGAGCCGCGTACGCGCATGCTGGGTCTCACCGTACTCCGCGGACCCACAATAACGCTGATTTGCCCAGTAGACGGGCTCGAAGAGATCTCCAATCCATTCATCGCACAAGACTAGCCCACCGAAACACGGTTCCACTTCCTCCCCTCCCATGATATTGTACACCCCGTGCCTACCAAATCGATCACGTTCCATGTCAACCTGTCATCCTTTACCTTTTTTTCCCTCTGCTTTCTTACTCAATCATAGACAGATTGTAATATTGGATCATTGCGCGCCTATCTACCTGTCTACGATGCACGTGCATGCATATACGGTAATTGGGTGTATACGGAGGCAGTGTGAGGCAGGCACCCGTAAGGTGTTGTAAATATATTCGCATCTAGGCCTTACCATTGGGCCGTAACACGTCGCAACACGAACACGAACACGAGTGCGAGTGTGGGGACAGGAGTGTACAGGAATGCCAAGGCGCGTCAAAGGACGCAGGTTGGAGGCGGGGGGGTTGTTCGTTCGGGGGTCGAAGCAGCAAGCAAGATATCGGAACGAAACCGGGATGTCGGGAACGAAATAAGACATCCGTAAGAGGACGATATCGAGGAGTACTGGTATGAGACCAGCACGAAGCAATGGAAGAGAATGGTGGTAGATGATGCTGTTTGATGCAAGGATTGTGTGTGCACATGCAGGATGTGTGTGATGCAAAATGATGAGATTTATACGACGATCGCATGGCGGAGATAATGCCAGTAATGTCGGCCAGTGTTGACCATGGTGGTGCTGCCAATGATTATGACAGTGGCGATGAAGATGGTGGTGGTGATGACGATGGGTGGTGGTGGTGGTGGGTGGTGGCGTATATTCACAGTACAAGGCGAACGTTATCCCCTTCCTCGCGTTTCAGCCTCAGCGTCGCAGGAGCCCTGATGACGAGTCACTTATTTTCGTCCATCAGAGAGGGGGCGCTTAAGGAGGCAACGGCTCCCGCGGCGCGGGCTGCGAAACGACATCCACATCTGGCGGTGCCTTCTTCTCCTGTACAACTCCCCAACCTTCCTCGGTCTTGGCAGCTTCTGTCTTCTTCACACCGGCGGTGGCTGGCGCCGCCGTGGTGCCATCCTCGCCCTCGCCGCCGCCGCCGCCGTCCTCCCATCTGATCAGATCGACGCCTGCATCACACTGGGAACTCAGCGACGACGGCGCGGGCGAGCCGCTCCCCGCCGATAGCGAGTCCGGAGGCGAGGGCGACACCGAACCATTGCTCTGCAAGCTGTCGCCACCACCAGAGGCGACGATGGGCGCGAAAGTGTCTACGACGGGCGACGGTGTCCTCGCGTGCACCGTCGTCATCGAGTGCGAATGCGCATGGCGAGCGCGGAACTGCGAATGAGCTGTGGGGGTGGCCGTGGGTGACGGCGCCAGGCGCACGCGCGCCGCAATTGACGCCGCGGCGGCGGCTGCGGCGGCATGAAAGCGTGGCGGATAGCGAGGTGACACCGGGTACGCCATCGTGGGCGAGGGGGCACTTTCGTAGTACACATATGGCTGCGCTGCAGGTATTGGTGGCGGGGGAGGCGAAGGAGGGAGTGGGGTCACGAGTGCCATGTTGAGTAGTGGGAACGGCCTGCCGGTGAGCCCAGCGGAGGAAGGACCCGGTGGGCCCGAGTGTGACCGACGTGGCGAATTCAGCCGCGGCGAAGTCTGGATGAAATCTAGGTGGCGCGCTGAGCGGCCGCGGAACCCCGGAAGGGAGTTCGGGAACATCGGAACTGAGTAGGACTCGCGAGGTGCGACAAACGGCGCCTTGGTCGGTGTGGTGTTACTCCCGGGTACTACTGGAGATGGTAGCGGATGAGTCGCCGCACTTTGCGTGGATAGTTGCGGTGAGGAGGGTATAGGGGAGTCGCTAGGGAGCGACTCTAATGCGCCATTGCACTTGTCTAGCTCGCACTCTGGCACTTCAGAGAGTGAGAGTGATCGTATAGACTGGAGATCATCTCCGTCGTCTGTGAGTATCTCACTAGTATTCGACGACGAAGCGTAGCCGGTCTTCGTCTGTCGGGCGTCTGTTGGTAAGGTTGCAAGAGCCAGGCCCAAGCCCAGTTGGTTTTCGAACTGCGAACGGTCTTCGGCAGAGGCAGATGGTGGCGGTGGCGAGGTCCACTTGGCACGCTTCGGCGCCATGTGGTCAGGCGTTGACGTGGGCGTAGACGGGCCTTGCGCAGGGGGGGTTTCTGATGGAGACGATTTCGGTGACACGTCCGAAATGCTCTTGGGGTCTGGCACGTCGATCTTGGTCAGGCGCATGGGACGCGACCCAACGGTGTAAGGGATTTGAGGAGGGAACGGCGATAGCCGTGGTGGCACAAAAGCCGCGGTTGGTGATGCCGCTGGGTTCCCACCCTCTATCCGTTCTTCGCACAGTTGTGCGATGGCAAGGACAGCGCGATCGGGGCGTGTACTCAGGATCCTTGACGCCCGCATAAACTCGCCGCGAATCTGTTTGGAATGGCGTTAACGAGCATCCCAGAAAAGAAACGAGAATTGGCAAAATCGCTTACCGTATATAGACCGTCCTTGGTGACACACCGTGCCACATTGAAATCGGACTCGAAAGGATCCTTACAAGCAAGTCAAAATCAGTAAGATCTAACGACATGTTGACAAAGAATGCTCAGATCCTTACCTCGATGCAGAAACGATTCCGCTCGCGAGCATCCTTGTAACGCGCAGGATCGAGCTAGGAGTAGATTATTCGATCATCAGAGAGGGACCACCCAGTTCGTAAGAGTGCCATGTCTTACATCGTTCTGCCAGCCCTTGCTCTCCTTTTTGAGCAAACCTGCTCGGATCGATGCGACGCCGGTGTTGTACAAAAAGTCACGGGAAAAGTATTTGAAGAAATCCATTAGTCTGGGAAACAGGAGAGGCGGATGCATCAGTCAGGAACGGGGGTGATCACCAATTGTGGCCGAAAGGGAACGCACAATTGGCCAATGCTATCTGTATTTGCGGACTGCCATCGTTGTCTCAACAACTCGATGTCGTCGAAGAACCTGAACGATCGTCAGTGGGATGTCGATCAACGAAGAGAGAGCCCCAGCATCGCGAGTCGATGGAATACATACCAAGTATTGTACCCTCCGATATGAGTATCATCCTGTAGGCGGGCGTCAACGAACAGTGCATGGGGGCAAGGAGGGCGTAATAAGACATACATGTGAAATAGGCCGCATTGGTGGCATCTGTTGTAAATTAGGAAGCACGGGTGGATTCTTGACATGGACTAGGAAATAGATGACCAGGAGAACGTATCCATACGATGATAGGGTTCCCTGGTATGGAGAATTGATCTTTCTGTGGGGCAGACAGGTGAGCACGTAAGAGCACTAACGCATAAACATGCGCAAGCCGTACCTTCGTTTACACCACACCTTAACTGGTTGGGGAAAGGGCGTTAGGTGGAAAGGGGGGACGTGAACAAAATGCGGTGCCGAGGTGGACGATTCCAGAACTCACGAAAGAGAACCAAAGTTCGCACTCGGGTGGGATCGATTATAGCATAGCAGTATAATAGGCGTGTGTTTTCCAGTGCCAGTCTATTTTCAAACCCGATGTCGCAAGCAATGCCAAGCGGGAGGGCAACGGAAGGATCAAGCGAGAGCTTGACTATGGGTATACGTGCATGGGGGAGCGGCTTGACATGAAACTTTGTTTCTGGGTTCCGGAAATAGGAATGAATGTAATCAGGAGGCCAGTTGAAGGGAGGATGCGAGGGATGCGAGCACGTACCCCGCTCGAGCAGATCGCCCAGCATGGTTACAAGGTCAGTGGCTGAGAGGCGCTCCTCCGAGTCGATCAAACAACAGAGATCCATGTCTAATCATCATAGTGGGGGCAAGAGTTGGTTAGGCGCCAACTGGCGGGGGGAGTGAGAGAGGTCGTGTTAGGGCTGGTTGCTCACCGGAATTGCGGAGGCTGAAGCCATTGGCGGTACTGCCAAAGGAGAACAGGCGACTGTCAGGCTCTATGGTGCGGATGAGGCGCTCGAGGAGCTTGCGAACGTCCTCCTTGACGGCGAGCTCCTCGGTCGTGGGGAGGAGTTGTACGACGAAATCGAAGAGACATTGGGAGAGGCTGACGACGAAGCGTTGCCTGGATGCGCGAGGGTGTTGAGCAGGGTCTGGATGGGAGTGGTGGGAGACATGGCGGTGGGCGGCAGCCTTGGCGGAATGTTGCGTTGCGACGGCCATGGGAGGAGGAGGGAGGGAGGGCGCAAAGCAAGAGGGGGAGGGGAGGGGTGAGGGTGATATGGTAGGTGGCCCTACTCTGAAACCGGGGGCCGAAAAGTGGAGGGGATGGATGATGCAGTGCGGTTAGAGTACGGTACGGGTAGTACGGTATAAGGATGAGACCAACTCACGCCCCGCCCGTCCAGATCGGTCGGCAACAATTGGATTTTTATATCGTTCACGCTCCACGTCAACAATCTCACACGTTTCTGCTCATTCCCCTCCCCCTTCACCTCTATGGCTAACTACCGTAATCGTTGACAGATGAGATGGTATTATGATACGCAGTTTTCGCGAGTTTGTTGCGTCCGAGCCATCCCCTTTCCTCTGCGGTAACTTGACTCATCCGGACAAGAAGGATTCTGTGACTCCCGTTACGATGCATGCGTGATAATCTCTTTCACTCGTGACTTCGTCAACCGCCGTTGCCCATGTTGGTCGTCCACTTGACTGCCCGTGCCACTCAACAACGTCCTCTCAAAGAGGAAGATCCGTACGTAATCTGCTTAGATCTCTGCCGCACGGCAAACGCCCCACCAGCCCTGACCGGACCTGACTCGACCCTACTGTATGTACTGTACAGCTTGCACCCAAAACCTACAGTACATCAAGCGATTCCTGAGACAAAAAAGTGGATTACTACAACTCGTATCCAAACGGGGCAGACAGCGTTTAACAGAACGAATCGCCATGGTCACCAGAGTCACCGGACCGTGCATAAAATCTTCTGACCCCCCGATCGGCGATGGAGTGGCGAGGTCAATCACAAAGCGCTTTGGCTTGGCTTGGCTTCCAGCTGGAGAGGCGGGGGACTCGGGGGAGGTAAGGTGGCACCTGTGAGCGAATTCCATCAATTTGAAAAGTCGATCAATGAAGCGAGAAGTGGCCGGTCCCGCCGCTACACACCGTAAACGGGCAGGAGCGTCCGCTTTGTCCACTCAAAAGTCTCAGGTGCTTTATTCGACTTTAGGACGAAGCAATCAAGGCTGAAGAATCGGCGTCGGGACAAGCGTTCCTGGACCTTGTAGCGGATCTACGAACAATTAATACGTGCCGCACCACACAAGAACGAAGAAGGGGGAATGAAGACGTTTCGTTTCCAGGTCCTGACGAGCACAATACGGATCCCAATATTGGTTAGCGCCTTTTTCGGATATTATGTTCTTTCTGTCAACCTCAACTGTCTGGGACTGGCAGCACGTGCACATCAACCACTTATCATATTCCTTATCATATTGGCATATTGCAATTTTTTCTCGTCCGTGACTGTGCTTAAGAGCAGCGAGTACGACGACGAACGACGACAGAGGTGCAGAATGATTTTGAAGTTTCCTAGTCTTTTTCTAATTCTACCTATTTTCTCCATATGATACCTTCTGTCATAATGTATACTTACCTACGTGTGGAACCATGCTCGTTATCTCTGCGACAGCTCCCTAGAAATCAAAAGCGGTCCTTCAGATAAGAGAATTAAGGATCGTTTCCAAAGGGACGTACGCGAACGCCGATGTGATGCAGGTCTTGACATCTTTGTAACTCACGACAAGCACACTCTGCTCGTCACGCGACACAAGCATGATCCGCTCGTCCGTCCCCGCGTCCAGCTTGACCCCATCAAACCGTCAGCCCCGGGTCATGGGAGTCAAAATCAAGCATACCTTATTGAGACATGAAAGCACATGCGAAAGGCTGACGATGGGTCGCCCGCGCTCGTCGACCTGGTGAAAGACATAGTCACGGAAAAGCTTGATGATGTATCGGTCCCCAGTCTCGCTCCACCGTGAGTCTCGGGCGAACCTGCAGGGTTTCGGAAGTCTGAGTAGAACGATAATGCTAGGTAGCATTGAGACGCACTCGGGCCGCTCATTGATGAAACCAAATTTGGCAAGTAGCCGAACGAGGCGGGCGTTCTCGAGCTCAGACATCAGTTGGCCCTCAAGATTGTCCATGCCGCTGTGCCGATGCCACAAATTAAAATCGAGATCATGAGTACATGGCACGAGCCGTGCATTCGTGACTTACTTTTGTAGATCATCCATTTCTGTGAGAAGTCTGGAGCCGATCATATCAAACAGCTGTCCGATATGCTTCAACAAGCAGATCACATGCGTGAGCATACCAATTGCTCGCGACAGACGAACGAAAGTACGAGGGCATTACCTTGTGAGCACCTGGTTCAGAGAGACAAAACAACGCGACATTCTTAAGGTCCGCGCTATAGTGCTGCGTTACAAGATCGAGCGATTTCCTAAAGTTACTCGTCGCCGCGACGTTGTTGCAACACAGCGCCATGATGAGCTTCCCAAACATCACCAGGTCTTCCTGGATCTGCTCTGCAGGTATGGGCGCCCCATGCACGGGTGGCGAGGAAGGGTTATACGTGAGCACGTCGGCAACCCCGCACGAGCTGATCCGCACGCGGTTCTGGCCCGTGACGATGACTTTGGTGACGTCGATCATTCGCACTGGTAAGCCCTGGTCATGGGCCGCTTTCATCGCGCCTGCTATCTGGATGATATAACTCCAGAGCGTTCGCTCCGGGACACGAGACTGGGCAATCTGCAGACGCCCCTGCACGAAGGTCGGGGGACGGGGTTTGATGTGTGCATCAAAGAGGGTTTGCGCATTCGGGTGGTACGCATAGGCAACCACGAGCGCTGGGCGGGATTGAGAAAGAGAGACGAGAAAGGGGCAAGAGACGGACAATTGTCACCGAAGGAACGTGTGGTGAATGCCTCGTGGACAGCAACGATGTTGGGGTGTCGGACACGTGACCATTGCTCAATTGGCTGGAAGGCGGCTTGATGCATCAGACGAAAATCTATTCCCATGGCTCGTTATAGAAGATATGAAGAGGTTGGGAACATAGACATACCTAAAATTCGTCGTAAAACATAGGCACGACCATCTTTGCCTATGGCCCGGTATACGATACTATACCAATTACCAAACTTGCGGCGCTCGCCCGTCATGCTCTCAAGAGGGACAAGGGTATGGTAACCTTGCAGCTCGTCTGGAAGATTGAGTCCTGGAGCAGGCGCCGTGTGGATGACCTCAGAGCGCAGTTGTAAATCAGTTCGCAGGGTGGGAGAGATGAAATGAGATGGGGGTGGCTCAGATGGGGGTAGAGAATACAAATGATAGTCAAGCTGAAGAGTACCTTTGTGAGCCATGAAGAGACATATCTCAGACATACGTACCGGTTGGCGAATGAAGGCTGGCTGAAGTGGGTAGTACTCCAATCCTTGGTCGTACTCTGGCTGAAATTGGGGATAGTACGACTTGTCGAACGCATTCACGTCGAGCTGAAAAGGTTACATCAACCTCAGGTGAGAGCCGGCATACGCGGTGCACGTACGGCTTGCATCTGAGGAACCACATTCTCTGCCGAATACATGTCGTACAAACCATTATTCTCACTTGAAACGTAATAGTTAGGGTCGTAAGAGTCATTTTCGTCGTAGTCGGACACAGGCGGTGAGGCGGACAACGTGCTCCTGTTGTCTTTGTCAGCGGGACGGGACGACCAGAGATTCAGGGGGGGGGAACAACGCACGCCGTAAGAGGGGTCTGCGCCTGCGCACGAGAAAAAGTAGGAGACGTAGGAGGGATCGGAGAAGATTTGGGAACGAATACAGGGGCATTGACGGCCTGAGAGAGCTTCGCTGAAACGCTAGGCGTTTCGGGCTGAGGCCTACCGGGGTCTCACAACCAACGTTGTGGACAGTCTACGGAGCACTTACGTTGAAACAGAAGGAGGCGTTGTGGGACGCTAGTAATTTTTAGGACTCAATCGGGCGAAGAAGAGTGGATCGTGCTGACCGGTGGATGAGAATAAATACAGCCTTTATCCTGGAATTTACATGAACTGTGGCACTTTCAATAAAGGGGATTATGAGTGTGCAAGCACGATGCGCTCACCCGTAGATGAGAATATTCCTACATTGTCGTTGCGTCGAGTCTGTAAGGATGGAGGGGCGGGGTGATGATGAAGATGAACAGGGATCTACGGTACGGAACAGAACGAAGTACCCTTCTTTGGAGAAGTTTTAGTAGAATCGCCTCCTGAGACCGCACTTGGGGCAACGATCTTTACAGCGGCGCTGGCTGACTGCGGCCTGGTGAAGAAGGCCATGGTCGGCCGTGGGGTACAGAAAAAAAGGGCAGCGAGGCGTCCAATAGAGTAGCGGACGACCGCCAGGCGTGTAAACAGGCACCCACATAACACCGGTACGTACTCTAACGCAGCAGGAGTCATTTCCCCCACATCCACCACCATGTCCAGTCTCGCTAGGGACGCCGCAGCCTTCAAAACTTCTCTTCAAAATGTAAACGTGGCATCTTGGCATTCTAATCAACCATCCGCATCCTCCTCACAACCTGCGACTCCACCAGACAGCGACTCTGGCAAGAAAAAGAAGCGGCCAAAAGCGAGCATGTCTCGTTCATCGCCTCTCCTTTCTCTTTTGTTGACCTTTTCGCTTAAGCCGTCGTGTACTCCCAGCCAGCGGATACTGGCACAGGTACGGACGTGAACACTCAGTTACTTTACGCGATCAACCACCTCAAGGTACGTCGAGCCTCTACTCCCCCGCGGACGAGGGATAGCTCACATCAGACAGTCGAATAATGGGCCCATGCGCCTGGACGATCTCGCCATCAGGACTCAAACACCCATCGACAGTGACAAGGTCCTCTTTGAAAAGTTCAAAGCCCACGAACGGGTCGAGTTTGACCCTAGGACCAACCTCTACTCCTTCAAGGCGAGCCGCGGTGCCGTCGCCGTCTTCCTCCTCGTCTTGACCTCTACTCTAGCATGACTACAACTTCCGCAGCAAAGCGGCGCTGCTCACTGAGATTCAACGTGCTACGCGTCGTGGTGGTGGCATCTCTGTACGCACGCTGAAGGAGTCGTGGAAGGATGCAGGTACCGCAATCGAAGAACTTGAAAAAGAGGGCGAGGTATTCGTCACGCGCACACTCAGGGATGGCCAGATGCGCATGGTGTTTTGGAACGAGCTCAAGGCGGACCCCGCTGATCTTGCGGAGGAAGGACCTGAGGTGACTGCGAAGCGTGACGCCAGTAAGAACGGAACCGGATTGAGTGTCGAGAAAGGTACAGCTTCAAGGTTGCCCGTACACTCCTTTTTTTTTTTGACAAACGCACAACGATAGAGTTCCACGATCTGTGGCACAATCTGATCGTACCGAATGATGTCGATCTCCTCAAACAACTTCAATCTGGTATATCATCTCAGTCAGAAACTCGGCGCTCTCGCTGACTTGTTGTCCTCTTTAGGTGGTTTACAAGAGACGGCGTCAGAGGCTCCAGCAATAAAGGCGCCAGTGGGTAAGAGGAAGGGCAAAAAGTCGGCGCAACGACAACGAACAACCCGCCTCACAAACACACATCTAAAAGGCATGGGCATCGATCTCAGTAAAGATTATGTTGCACCTGGAAAATGATTTCTGAATTCCGCGTCCTGGCCGTGACCCGATAGATATATTTTGTCCCCATGTATTTTGCAGTACAACACAACGGATGTTCAATCACTTATCATACCAGACAACCATACATGTGCTAGGATCGGCAACCACTGTCGTGGTGGCTCTTGATGATAGCTCTGAATGGCTCCGCATGGACTAGATTTCAATCTAAAAGTACCAGTGTAATGTTGGAGATCGCGCACTTCGGGGATGAGAGAAGTTGCGTAGAAAATCTTTCTAGATTAAAGGGCGGCATCACGCTCAGTCTCGATTGCTACTGCGTTGATAGTTTGCTCTCTACAATACAGCCTAATTGATCACGAATACAGTATTGCAGAGAAATCTCTTTAAGTCCCCTCTTGAGACTTCCTGAAGTTGTCGAGCTCATTTCGATTGCCAGAAACCCCGAACATGTGTGCGGTCTATCTAGAAGGAGGCGAAGAGTCCAAAGGGGCAACTCGGAACTGCGGTCAATTTGAAATTAAGGTTCCATCAAATTTCATCAATCGCATCGCCAGCAGCCGCTCGAAATTTGGCCTGCGATCACACCGTTAGCGAGCACTTCGCGTGACGGTACCTGCTGTAACGCGCGCGACACGTTGAGATGTTCCTCTAGCCTGCCAGCGACCATCCTAAACTCCGGCCATGATGTGGGCATTGCATCGTATCCTTCCGCTCCTACTAGCCACAGCTTCTCTTGCCCTTCCGTCCAGCAACAATAACGGACCGTATCAGGCTGCTTTCCGAACAGATGGAACGTCGGAAATCGAGTGGGAACGACCCCCGAACCCGAACTCAACCCACCACTTGATATTTAACAGCGTAAGTGGGTTGATGCAGCTATGGCCGAATACTTTTCGTAGAAATGGTAAGCTTAGACCCCCTCCCCTTTCTATCAGAGCCACGCAGCCTGATGTGTGCTAACTTCAATCCTTCCATGTCTCGCATTCCTAGGTCACAGCATGGTGCCCGCTACTATCCCCACCGGTACAATTTTGTACCACGGACGTCGGGACGATCGTGTACCGGATGCGCCTGATTGGCTTGCTTTCGACTTTGAACACGCCTATCTGTTCTGCTTCGGCCCCTGCTACGTGATATCGCTACAGACGAAGCGAGACCTCCGTCTCTTGTACTTCGATGGTTCGAGCGCAGCGAAGATGAAGGACGGACCCATGGACTCTCAGGACCTCGTCGCCTGGAGAAAACTCCAGCCCGACAAGTATTTTTCAGAGCGGGAGCGCATCAGGGCTTTGTGCGACTGGGGAAGGCCTTTTGGCCTCGATGGGTTCGTCAGGATGGAGTTTCATTTGTGCGTTTCCACTGTCGTTGACCCCATCGTCGTCTCGAGGCTGATCGTACTACTTTTTTTGTTCAAATTCACAGCGAGGTCATGATATGTGATATTTTGGATGGCCTCGAGGTTGTCACGTTCCTCGACCTCTTACCGAAAAATGTGTCGACGGGTATCGTAAACCCATATGGGCCGCGGCCCATACCAGTACCGCAACCTGATCCGCCACCAGGCTGGCGTGGCTCGCTCCGGAGCGATATTCTCGCCTTCTTCGAGGCTCATGTTTCCGGGAGTTGGCACTACCGTGCGCCCGGGGAGACCCGCGTGCACCTCGATCACACAGGACTCGTCACTTTCTACGACCCAACACTGTCGAGCCTCGTCGAGGCTCGCCAGGGCAAGGACAGATTGCACCATCGCTTGAAAGGAATCTCCCCAGCAGACACTGAGCGCGTGCACGCAGAGCTGCGCTCTGTGCTCGCCCGTAGGCAGGGTACCGGGAGCGGCGTCGACTGGGGCAGCATCGCACGAGTCGTGACGGACCGCTATGCGGGCCGCCTCGAATATCTGCGCTACCTTCTCTCGCCGAACGCGACCTCCGTTTTCGAGGATACAGCAGGACAAGCGGCCGCAGTCCGCGCCCAGCTGCTGCTCATGCTCGTTCCATATATCACGACCGAGGACGTGCCGCCGCAGCTACCCGCGTCTGCCAACGCTTCCTGGGCCGCGCCGGTGGTGCGCCGTTGCGCGACGACGCTGACATCGCACATTCCACTGGGCATGCTCACGCCACAGGAAGTGCGGATCCACGCGGCGGTCGAGGGCACGGTTCGTGAGATATGTCGGCGGTTGACGCTCGCATGGTTGGAATTCTTTGACGTCGAGGGAGAAAGCGAGGCGGCGGCGGCAGAAGCGATTGAGGTGGGTAGGAGGCACGTTAATGAGCTGATGAGCTGGCTGGACTGGTCGCTGTGGCTTCGGTGTGAGCCCGCCTGTAGCCTCGGGGTACGTGACTCGACCTCCAAAGTCCTGCTCCCACACTGAGCTGTCGCCCTTTGTCGTACAGGAGATCTGTCACATTCCATCATGGCCATTTTCAGCAGGGGAGGATCCGTATGACCTGACGCCACGTTGCGTGTCTCCCATGGACCTAATTCGTTTTCGACACAAGGACCCCAGTACAGTACCCAGTCGCTTATGGCGCCACTGATTAATGTCAGTTCTGAGTGCGCAGAAAACGTCAACGGTTCGACGTCGGTTGTGTGTGAAGCTGTATCGGTGTTCCCGTCGACATACAGTACCTGTTGCCACAGCACCGGCGACGTCCAGTACTCCCGAATTTTTTCCCAGCGCTCGCTTACCAAGCGTCAATCGGACCTTTTATTTATCGTGCGTGGCGGTCCGCAGCAGATGCCCTAGCCCCATCCTTAATACCCCTGGCCGCCGTCTTGTAAGGTTGGCTAAATTGTGGCCATCGAGGGTCGGTTCCACCTTATGCCTGCGGCGGTGCTTCTATCGCCTCCAGAGCTAGATACTGTAGGATGGGCCACCTCCTGCCAGTACCGCCATTGTGGACATAGAAAGCCTTTCCTCTAGCACTTCACCCGTTATGCCTACCAGCTCTTCTGCTCAAGGACATGTCACGCTACTCTGCACGGTGATCTCTCTCGGTTCCTCTTGCAGGGGAGAGACCGGATACACCTCAGGACTGTCTAATTCTGATGAAAGCCTTTTATCTTTGATTGGCAAAGAAAACTTCAGAAAGGATGCACGCCACCATGTTTCCTCTTGGAAACTCGGTGGCTCTGCGGGGCATCAATATCGTATCGGTTAGCTACAGTTCATATAATCGCGCTTTGTGAGTTTGTGACGACGGGCCGCTATTCCGTGCGGCTTTTTAATGTGGTATTCCCATATTCCCACTCCAGGTCCCTAATAGGTTCTCAAGATCGACATCGACCTTACAACCACTAGCAGCTTACCAATGCCACGTCTCTCTGGACGAACGTTAGTCTCTGCTCGGAGCCTCTCCGAGTCATCGAGCTGGACCACGAAACGATAGTGAATTGAGAATGTAGTACCATGAATCCCACTGCGACACCACAAGGATAAAAAGTGTGCCCATGGTACATATCTCCGTAGCTATCATACAAGGCACATACAGTCGAACCAGTCATTCATGTATGTGGGTGCCCAACGTTACAATACGTAGAAACAGTAAATCATGGCATCAATATTCCCCGGTTAAACAAAGAGCGCCGCGCTGTCTCTAGCGGCCCCGTCCATGAACGTCGTCGCAGTCAACGCACGATTGTGATCATATTTTAGAACCTCGAGGCTGGTGGTTTGAAGGGAAAGTCATATTTGGTTTCGCCAATGTCCCTCGGGACGGGTGAAAAGGAGAAGCCCTGGTCTGGCGATCAAGAACACGAGGACATTGATAGCGCCGGAGAGATTGAACAGTGAGACCCCAAAAAATGTGGCCGCCGATGGTATATCCATCTTACTGAATTGCAACCACCGTGTCACGGATAGAGGGAGGATGATGAGGGAATACGCAAAGGGGTACCTAAATGATCTGTGAGTGAGGTTCACCACCCAACAGGCATTGCTTACAAAAGCATTCCCAACGCGATCTTCCTCTGTGCACGTTCAGTTCCTCGATCGGGCTGAGACACGCGGAACTTGTACCACTTCTCCGTGTCGACCGACAGACGACCCTCTGCCCAGAAATATAGCGGCACGTACAATATAGTCGAGGCAAATAGCGCCGCCCACAGCCAGATGTATTCACCGGCTAGGCGTTGGCCTGAGAATTGGGGGTTGATCCAGCACCAATACTATACGGAAAATGTCAGCAGTGAGAGAAAGGTGAGAAAAAAAGAGGGTAATCTCACAGGTGTAGGCACTTCATAGTTCTTGTGAGTGCCAGCGCCAACGAAAACCCAGACTGCAATGAAAACGCAAGCGAGGCTGACCGGGACAAGTGCAAAGCTGGGTCCTTGTAGCCCTATTCTCCACAAGCAAACCACAAATGTGTGGACCGCAAGAATCTGGTAAGATGTGCGTCAATCAGTCTCAGACCCGAATTCACAAAGTGACGAGACTACAAGAATGATCAAGGCAACCCCGAGTTCACCAACTTGCTGGATGATGCCCTGTGCCGTACAATAGGGTCCGGTCGTGACAATCCCGTTGTGAGCCCACCGGACATCGAGTATGCCACCCCAAGCCTGAAAAATATCAAATACGAAAAGGGAAAACTGTGACGCAAATTGAATGAGGGTGAAGGGAAGACGGCGAAACCAATAAGCAGACCATGTAAACGTCCGCAGGTACTTGAAACAACTTCCGTTTACGATCACGCTTGTGAACGGTCTTCCTATATCGTCGTACGTTCCACTATTCGACATCTTGTCTCGTCAAACGGGACAAACATATGACAGAGAGTCGGACGTACGGCAATGCGGATAAACATGGCGATTACGCAAACGAAACTAATCAATGATGCTTCGGCAGTCAGCTGCATACGGGACTATGAGTTGAGAACAAGAACAACAAGGGCAGATGCTCACAGCTAAGCCGATACTCTGTCCATGTGTCAAACATGAAATTGAGGAGCTGGGATTGTTGTAAGAGGATAGTGATTGCTGATACTGCTCCGCATTACAGACGGTCCCGTTGACGCCGTCGAGCGCGGTCATCGGTGTCGCTGTGGGTGGATGTGGCAGGAAAAAACGACCGGTAGCTCTCGAGTTACCACAGGGGAAACTTATGGGAAACTGCAGGCTGCCTCAACTCCAAAATCAGTAGTTGGCAGGGCTGAATACGACTCGGAGCCGACATATGTCGGATCCGCTGACAAGCCTGTAAGCGAGGCTGAGCACCGATGCACTTCTGGGTGATTTGCGTCAATATGAATAGCCCATATATGTGGATCCAGAGCACATACAAAAGCACTTGTGCCCCGGCAATGTCATGGATCCGGCATGGGCGCGGGTCATCTCCTGTTCAGCCTTGCACTTTGGCACCTGTCAACTGCGGACATAAATTGATTAAAGGGTTCTGAAAAGCGAGCTCAAATAGGTTGTCTATATCATCCGATTCGTGATTGTGCACGGCGTACTGCCGCGTTGCGTGGGGTTCAGCACTCGTTGCCATGTTGTAGTCTTTGTATCCAAGTTGAAGCACAGAAGGGATAAGAGAAACGAGCCACCTAATCCCGTGGCAAAGTCGAGGTGAATATGATGCGCACGAAGCCGAAGCGGAGAGGAACGTGAAGATCGATGTCACGGCGTACTAATTGAGTTAGCTTAACTCCCACAAACGTGGAACACCACGTGCTATCAAAATATGATCAAGATCACATCATGCATCATGATAATCAGTCACTGACTCACTGCACCCTCTAAAGGAAATGAATGTGCACTAGGTGTATTCCACAGTTGCGATCTGTCAAAAAAGGTACGGTCTCTGCATCCAAATAAGAATCATGATCATTGTTGTGCGCTCATTGATTGATCTCTTTGCTGTTCAAGTTGTTGCGATGATACTCATCGTGACGTTTAAACCTACTAACCTCCGTTCTGTCTGACTACAGTGGACAGCAGTGCCTATCGTAGGGTTGATCACACCTTGGCGCCTACTAATGGGACCTCCCTTCGCCCCTGGAGCTGGATGTCTTGTGCCACCTGTGAGAACACTTTACTGTTGATACCAGAACATTTTTTGGGGTGGTCCAACCTCCCAAGCAGGGATTGGAACACCAACTCTAGTTCCTTTCCGTATGGACGCGGACCCATACCATTGTAACACTCTCAAATCGATGCCGGCAGTAAATGAGCTTTCCTTCTGCATGTCGGTGAACGGACCTGTCAGTCTCTGCACAGCCTGCACTTCGGAATCCATGGGCTGCCCCAGTCTGGCTCACGGTTTCATTTTGTGTGGCTTGATTACATTTTCTGCTGTTTAGGCCATGTGAGGCCATCATGTTGCCATATAGCTAGTATATGCACAGCCCCCATGGCCCCATCGACCTCGCACATTCTAGCAACGGGAGGGGGGGGGGTTGGAAGGGAGGTGGAAACGGATACCACCGTTACCACGGCACCTAGTAAGACTCCGATAACTCTGAGTGGAAACATTTTTTCCCCACAGTTTGACAAGGAAGACCTCACAGCAGAGGCACATCATAACGCTCCCCTGGGGAAGCGATCTCCTCCCAGGGTGAAGTCCCTCACCGAAAACGCCTTTGCATGACAATTCATGTCAGCGTCACAATTAACGGAGGCGGTGCATGTGGGAACTGACCACCGTCGAGTACCAGGACCGTTGAAGCAAGGTTAGAGGACCTGCATGTGAGAACGTAAGGCAGACCTGAGTTCAGAAAATGGGAGGAAAGAGGTTGTATTGATCAACCGATCAAGGAAGGCCCAAGGGAGCTTAAATACAGGAGACAAAGGAGGACAGGAGGACACAGGATACAAGTAAGGAAGAGTGGGGAGGCGGTGAGAGAGCATAGGATGAGTACAGTGTCCAAGAATCAGAGAGGAGATGTATGCCAAAATCAGTGTAGTACAATTACCGGAAATGGGGAACAATAAGAAATCAGGTATGTCGGAGCCGCATGAATTCCTTTGCTATGAACGGAGGTGAGGTCGCGTCGGATGTGAGATCGGGTCGACCAAGGCTGAGAGCGAGTGACAGCCTGTGACGAGGAGCAAGGGGTTTCCATGTCCAACGGCGCAGTCCACCCTACACCGTATGGAACAGATACAGCACCTCATGACTGTCATAGATGACGCTGAGATAACGCCTTTTACCATCGATTGGTAAAGGAGACCTTAGAAGAAGTTGTGTAAGGTATGGAACCGCCTTGGGCACCGCTGTAGCCTCGGAACGGAGCACTTTCGACCACGTGACGGCCTCGGCCCACCTGCAAACCCGACAAGTTCAACCACCACCACTTGCACACCTTACCTCCATTCCTCGTCCTCTGCCCCTCACGCCCAAGTCCCCTCTCGTCTCGCCTCAAGCTCTGCTGCTGACGCCACGCGGGTCGCCCACCCTCACCGCCTCGAGCTGTCAAGACAACAGCATACGCGACGCCTCGCCAGTCGAGCCCTCGCTCGGGACCACATATCGCCGGGGTCCCATCTTATGGATTGTAGGGCTAGTTTTCTCCTTTCGTACGTTTCCTTGTCTCTCCTTCATCTCAGAACTCCCGCTCTCCCTCTTTAGTTTTCCCTTTTCTACTTAGCCCATCGGACACGGGACGACACGGTTCTCTACTCATAACGCACTTGTATATAGACGCTCTCGCCTGGCCCCGGCCAAGGGAGACCCATCGGAGCATCGTCGAACACATACAATCTTACACTACTCTTTTCCCTTCTCGCTCGCGTGCCACCGCCTCAAGACTCTTGTTACGCCCGTTACGATTCCCCTCGCGTTCTCGGCCTCTCGGGAATGCGGCCTCTCCTTCTCACCCTTGCGCCCTCGCTTTCCCTTCGGGATTGTGAACCCACCTTGGATCTCTGGTCTACCCTTCGGACTCACCAGCATGGAGTTACCGCCCGCGCTACAGTTGCCACGTTGGAAACTTGTCCTTCCCCTAGGATGGAATTATACTTGGTGGTTTGTGGGGGAGAGGTATCAAAAATATTTGCTACGGTCAACCATAGTTAGTGTCGCTCATCATGACTGTCCCGTTATTATGTGGCAGAATTTCAAGTACTGTAGTATACAGTGCCCACCTCTGGCGGGTTCTTGACAGGCGCTCGTTCAAGGTCTACATGACCCCCATGCACAACTACTGCAGCTCACTCAAGGTACATCGCTCTCAGCGAACATCGGTCTCGGCTCGTAGACTTTTCGATTCACCGAGCTGGGCAACGAAACGACAGCGAAAAGGGGATGGAGGACACGATCAAGTAGTTTACGAAGAATCCTTCTGTATCGCCACGAGAACAATATCTGCTCCATTCTCTCTGAAAAGAAAAGTACGCCCATGGTATATATTATATTCGAAGCAGCCATGCCAGACACGTACAGTGAAACGAGCCAATCATGTATACGATTGTCCGAATGTTACAGTAAGTAGAAAACAGTAAGTCTTTGAATAAATTTTTCCGATGATTAGACGTAAGTCCCTCGCTTGGATTCACCTAAAGACACTGCCCCGACGCCACTGGGAGCATAATCCACAGACCCCGTCGTAGTTGATGTATGAGTGTTTTCGGATGTTATCGTGTAACGGGGAATCTTGAGGTTAACATTCCGGGAGCGTTGGCCAACCTCGGGATAGGTGAAAAGAAGAAGTTTCGGTCTGACAATCAGGAACAGGATGACATTGACAGCGCCGGAGAAATTAAACGTTGAGACCCCGAAAAATGTGGCCGCCGATGGGACAGAATGGTGACTGAACAGCAACCATCGTGCCACGGATAAAGGAAGGACGACGACGGAATACGCCAAAGGGTACCTGAATGACATGTGAGTGGGATTTACAACAACGGAAATTGCTTACAGGAGCAGTCCCAACGTGGTTTTCCTCTGTCCACGTTCAACTCTTCGATCAGGCTTAGACACGCGGAATCGGTACCACTTCGTGTCGACCGACAAGCGACCCTCCGCCCAGAAATATAGTGGCACGTACAATATCACCGAAGCAGAAAGGGCCACCCACAGCCAGATGTAATCACCAGCTAGGCGTTCACCTGGGAAATCTTGGTTGATGCAGCACCAATACTAACAGAACATGTCAGCAGTGAGAAGAGGGCACGAAAGAAGGAGGTTATACCCACCGGTGAAGGCACTTCATAATTATTGTGAATGCCAACGCCGATGCCAACCCAGAGCGCAATGAAAACGCAAACGAGGCCGACCATGATAATAGCAAACCTGAGCGCATGTAGCCCTACACCCCACAGAGCCGACACAAATGTGTGGACCGCAAGAATCTGGTAAAATGTGCGGTAATCAGTCTCAGACCCGAATTCAGAAGGAGATGAGACGACAAGAGTGATGAGGGCGACCCCGAGTTCGCCAACTTGCTGGAGGACGCCCTGGGTTGTGCAATAGGGCCCGGTCGTGACGATCCCGTTGTGAGCCCACCGGACATCGAGTATACCACCCGAGGCCAGTAGAATATCAAATGCGAAAAGGGAAAACTGGGACGCAAATTGAACAAGTTGAACGAAGGGTAACCCGGGAAACCAGTAAGCAGACCATGTAGACGTCTGGGGGTAGTTGAAACAACTTTCGTTCACGATCACACTTGGGAACGGTCTTCCTATACCGTCGTACGTTCCACTATTCAACGTCGCATCTCGTCAAACGGGGCAAGTATGTGAAAGAGAGTCGGACGTACGGCAATGCGGATAAACACGGCGACTACGCAAACGAAGCTAATCAATGATGCTTCGGCAGTCAGCTGCCAGTGCATACGGGACTATGAGTTGAGAACAAGAACAACAAAGGCAGGTGCTCACAGCTAAGCCGATACTCTGTCCATGTGTCAAACACGAAATCGAGAAGCTGGGATTGCTGTCGGTGGATAGGGATTGCTGATACTGTTCCGCATTACAGACGGTCCCATTGACGCCATCGAGTGCGGTCATCGCGATTGCGATGAGTGGGTGTGGAAGAAAGGACGAGTGATAGCTCTCGAGTGTCTGCGGAGGAAAACTTATGGGAAAATGCAGACCGCTTCAAACCCATCAGTGTTCCTGTGAGAGGCTGGACCCCTGGATGATCTGGATCAATACAATAAGTGATAGGTACGATCCTACTGGCAGGTCACCCACTTGTGCACTTGGCAATGATTACGGATCCCGTATGGATCGACCCAGATCCATGAGCTGTAAGGGAGGCCGAGAACCAGTGCATTTGGAAATGATCACGGATCAGACACCGACCAGGGCTGACTCGGACCCGTGTTCGGCCTGCTCCTCGCGACCTGTCAACGGCGAACATAACAATACTGTAAACTGGTTAAAGAGGTCTGAGAAGCAGCCCCAGGTAGGTTGTCCATATCATTCGATCTGAGATTATGTACGGCATGATGCCGCATTCGAGTTACATGGAAAATGACACTTGATGTCAACCTCCTGGTGTTGAAGTAAATAAGATAAGAGAAATGAGATAGCTAGTGATGCTAACCCCATAGTGAGTTGCGCCAGACAGGGCGCATCAACTGAGTCTAGTAGAGAGGTACTAGGTCGAAAGTTGAGGTGAATGTACATAGAACGGAAAGAAATATCAATGCACAATTAGCCCTGCGAACACATGTTGGAGGCACATCACGTACCACTACATCAGGCCATTTCGTCGTGATGGATGATCAACTCCTGATCACCTCATGTTCTAACGGAAATGAATGTGCATTGACCAGTGTCTCATTGGCAATCGATGGATTCCGCAATTGTGATGAGTTGAAATGCAGGTACGCCAGTGGTACGCCTCTGCATAAGAAAATGAGTCGCTGTAATCGTTGTGACTCATGCACATATTGATACACTAGTAGGGAGCGCAGATATAGCGATTTTAGCTCTGCGTGCTTGCCGTTCCTGGCAGCTGACTGGCGGCTGGCTGAATGGGAGCCGGTAATTTTACAGGTGAAAGTCACCCATTTTCAGTTTGTGACAGGCGAAAACCACCCTCTTTACGGAATCGCCCGCTATTCAGTGGGCTTCAGCGTCAGCAACGTTTTTTTTCACATTGGGCCGTGGGTTTTGGTCTCCGCCCCTTCAGAAGGAGAAGACGACTTTCCCTTTTTAGCGCCCGCATACTCTGGTTTCTCTTCATGCCCCCAATTTGACCACCCCTGGCGGGCATTTAATGATTTAAATGCCAAATTCATTTCCGAATGGGTCACGCCGCGCCATTTCCTGCCCATCGACTGTCTCCTACCCACTCTTCCTGAGACAAACTCTTCTTGCACCCCGGAATCGGTGCCAGAAGTAAATGGACTTCTTTCTGGGCTACAATTCGAAACCTACAGGCTGAGTCCCAATCTGGCTTGCGTTCCGCTTCGTGGCTTGCTCACTTTTACTGCTGTTAAGGGCCATTAACGCCACCTTGCTATGCATGAGGCAGCGGCTTCTATCTACCTTGCATGTTTTGAAAACACAGGTGAGAGGAAGGGCGAAGGGATACGGATGCGGCACCTTTGCTGATAACCCTGAGCCTGAGAAAAAGTACTTCCTGTTTGGGTGGGCGTGCCTCCAGGCGTCTAGGAGTTCCCATTCTGACGTATCTCTCTTTAGGACGGTCGTTGCACAAGAGTCAGCAGCACCTTTTGCCAGTGCTTGACGAAGAAACCCTGGCGCATCACAATGCTCGATCTGATGAAGTGCTCTTCCCTTGGGGTGAGGTCCCACACTGATAACGCTTTTGCGCGACAATTTGTGTCAGCGTCACAATTAGTGGAGGTGGTGTACGTGGCACTGACCGGTACTGACCAGTCACACTACGCTGGCCGGCTTGAGAGGTGTGTATGTCCATTAATATTTTTCAATCGTCACACCGGGTCTCCAGGGTTCGCCTTTCAGATCGAGGATAGTGATCATGCGGAAAGATGCATGTCGCAGCAACAGCCCTAAATATTAAAAATGTGATGTATGTACAATGCGAGAGGGAAGAGATATTAACAACACCGATGGCAAGAAGAAATCAACAAGCTGCAATGAAGATAAAAGTCTCCAACAAAGAAAACACACAAGAATGGAAGCGAGGCAGAAAAAAGGACAAACAGAACCTACAATAACGAAAACATATAGGCAAGAGTTCCCTGTGTGTGTCATTGTACCGCTGGGCTGTAGAAAAGTATATCGCGTTTACGGGAATAAAACAAAATGAACCGGCGCTCTGTCTTGACCGTTCTTGCGTGACTGTAAGGCAAGCCTTGCACCATGAAACAACAGCGGTGAGGGGGTGGAGCGTTGTTAGGAAGAATCTTTCTGCACCACCACGAGAACACCTGCTTCATTCTCTGTGAAACAAAATACGCAAATGGTATATATTGTATTTGTTATACCAGACACGTACAGTGAAACGGGTCAATTATGTATGCGAGTGTCCAAATATTAACGTAAGGTAAGTAGAAAAACAGGAGATAATCGAAGAAATATTTCCGATGACTAGACGTAGGACCCTCGCTTAGAGTTTCCCAAAGACACCGCCCCGATGCCACTGGTAGCACAATCCACAGACCCCGGCGTCGCAGTTGATGTATGACTGTGTTCGTATGTTTCCGTGTAACGGGGGATCTTGATGTTAGCATTCCGGGAGCCAAGTTCTTTGGGTTGGCCAACCTCGGGACAGGTGAAAAGAAGAAGTTGCGGTCTGACAATCAGGAACAGGAGGACATTGACAGCACCGGAGAGATGGAACATCGAGACCGCGAAAAATGTGGCCGCCGACGGGACGTGCATGTGACTGAACAGCAACCATCGTGCCACGGATAGAGGAAGGACGATGAGGGAATACGCCAAAGGGTACCTGAATGACATGTCAGTGGGATTATACAACTCGACGGAAGTTTCTTACAGGAGTATTCTCAACGTGGTTTTCCTCTGTCCACGTTCAACTCCTCGATCGGGCTTAGACACGTGGAACTTGTACCACTTCTCCGTGTCGACTGACAAGCGACCCTCCGCCCAGAAATATAGTGGCACGTACAATACCACTGCAGCAAATAGGGCTGTCCACAGCCAGATGTACTCACCAGCTAGGCGTTCGCCTAGGAAATGGGGGTTGATCCAGCACCAATACTAGGGGAACATGTCAGTAGTGAGAAGCGGGCACGAAAGGAGATGGTTATCCCACCGGTGTAGGCACTTCATAATCCTTGTGAACGCCAACGCCGATGCCAACCCAGAGCGCAATGAAAACACAGGCGAGGCCGACCATGACAAGAGCAAAGCCGAGTGCGTGTAGTCCCACACCCCACAGAGCCGACACGAATGTGTGGACCGCAAGAATCTGGTAAAATGTGCGGCAATCAGTCTCAGACCCGAATTCACAAGGAGATGAGACGACAAGAGTGATCAAGGCAACCCCGAGTTCGCCGACTTGCTGGATGATACCCTGCGCGGTGCAATAGGGCCCGGTCGTGACGATCCCGTTGTGAACCCACCACACATCGAGTATACCACCCAAGGCCTGAACGATATCGAATACGAAAAGGGAAAACTGGGACGCAAATTAGACAAGTTGGACGAAGGATAACCCAGGAAGCCATTAAGCAGACCATGTAGACGTCCGCAGGTAATTGAAACACCTTTCGTTCACGGTCACGCTTGAGAACAGTCTTCCTATACCGCTGTGTGTGTTGAAGACGCATTAGTCCAACACATGCTACCATCCAGATATGGAGGTGCACTTCCCAATTTGTGGTAATTATTATACATAGGTCACGTATGCACATATGGTAGTATGCACGTCACAGTCACGGCCTCACATGTATATAAACCCCAGGGCTTTCGCCCTAACAATACAGAGTCGATCCCCCAGATCATCTACTAGCTACAG
>Ga0307512_10001501_pt1 | contig 32822 bp, 37 predicted proteins | sample 14_EM_MG_FD_200267 | JGI IMG/M metagenome (GOLD analysis project Ga0307512, IMG submission 200267) | Populus trichocarpa ectomycorrhiza microbial communities from riparian zone in the Pacific Northwest, United States - 14_EM | ecosystem: Host-associated > Plants > Roots > Unclassified | place... | reverse complement strand
CCACGAAGATTTGTCCTGCGTCATTTTCTCGTATAGGAAGTTTTGGCGCCTGTAACGGCGACTCTCGTGAAATGAGCCATTATATTCTAGAATCAACCTACCGTCTCTCGGTCACCCAGAAGGTCATAAACTTCATCCTTGTAAATCTCAAAATACGAGATGTTAAAGCTTAGCTTCTGGCTCGGATCTGGATGAGGGCGATGCAGGATTTCCTAGGTAGCTCGTAATTTAGTGTCATAACCCCATAAAATCCGCGGTCATACGCACATGCATGACACGAGGGATAATGCCTGGCTCGGCGGGACTACCTTGCATCGTATGAGTCTTCCCCGAAGACGTGACGCCATACGCAAAGATCGTCACAGTCTTATGCGGTAAACACCACAGTCAACGTTCTGCCAGACGGGACAACCCTTACGGGGGCACTCACAACTCCGCTATACAAAACGTCCAACAGGGGTCTCACATCGTTGTCGTAAATATCTTCTTGAGTCGCACCTTGGCCATAACAGGAGGAGAATCTAGCAGTAGATCCACGAAATACCTCAGCTATCCTGGTCTGCTTGCCAACGGCCACCTGTTTTCGTCCCCTCTGCCACAAGACTTACGGAAAAGTGAGGACTTGGTTCCTCTGATTGGTAACCGAAATGGACGCAGATCTAGAACTATCGTTCCGTATGATCCTAATGCAATCATCTTCCGGCTCGTTGTTGATACTTGGGCGGAGTCGAGCAGCAATTCGAATCTTGTGGGTGGTGGATCCCGCAACCATGTCGTAATGGGGCTAGTTGGTGGGATGTCTCGGGAAGAAATTGTGAGTCGAAACGAAAGGACGCGCTTGATTATAGGTGAAAGAGCGTGTTACGGATCCAGTGGGGCGTTTGTGTCTTGGTTTCAAAGTGTTCGACGCGTGACGGGTTGAAGTCGCGAAGTACCACGTGACCGTCACGCTCGTGTTGAGTTCAACATGCTGCTGAGCAACGTTTCTCACTGTTTCGATGGCACACCACGAGGTACGCGTATAATTGCAAGAAAAACGTGTTGACAATCGAGGCAGGTTAACGAGAAAACAACTATGGTGGTACATATGGACGAACTTATTCCAGAGCTTTATAACGCCGTACCAACCTCTCTGCTTTGGTGCAAAACGACATCAGTCAATATCCGTCATCTCTAATCAAGCAGGAGGGAGACTCACGTTCTTCCTGTAGATGGACCAGATTGTTGAGGCTGGTTCTGCAGGATCCACTCGCACCCCCACTCCTCCAACTCTTCATACAGACCATTCATACACGCTCCACTCACCTCTGCCCCATCGTTGAGTTCTCCCGAACCGGGGTAGCTCTCGCGGGCACCAATATGAAGTGCATTAACATTGGGCGGGGAAGTGCCAGAGATGCCGGTTCCTCGCAGGGTAGTCTGGGCGGCCGCACTCGTGATAGACAGGGATCCGGTTGCCGTGTGTGTTGACCGTCCAGCACCAGAGGCCCTAGGAATGGAATGGTCCACAACCCGAAAAGATCCCGAAGCAGAAACGAACGAGACCGCAAACTCTCCATAGCTCGAAGATGTCAAAGGCAGCGAACCGGCGGCAGAGATCCAGCCGCTCCCATTGAAACTCAAGCTTGGATCAGATCTCGTCCTCGAGCCTGACGATTCGGCTTGTGTATCTTCCTCAGGGATGGGGAACAGAGCGCCGGGGACACAAAAACTCCTTCCAATCCCAGGGCTAGAGGGATCGAGGTTGCCTCCGCCAACGTAAGAGACCACGTCTGAAGGAGAACCGTTCGTTTGTCCGTAGCCATTCCGGTATGCCGGGGACTCTGTTTTACCAGACGCAGGGGGTACGGCTTCTGGTCCCACATAGTCGTAGTCTCCTTCGAGTTCGCAGGGCACTGTTGGGCTCGCCCCTCCTTGGTAGGCGTACTCTGAGTTGTAGGAGGGACTTTCTGACACTACGCTGGCTCGTGCAGATGCTGAAAATGGGACGAGTTTTGCGCCAATCATAGCATTCGTAGAACTAGAAACAAAGACGGTCGGAGACTGTCCGCCCAGGCTATCTTCCATGTAGTTGGTACTACCTTGCCGCGGAACGGTGAGGCCCTGATTCCCAGAGGTGGTTGTGAAAAACGGCGAGCCTCTGCTCGCATTGACGAAGAGTGAAGGGGACAACGATTTCGCATTCGAGGTAACCTTGCCGAGGAGACGATGGATGGGAGAAGTAGAGGGGGACGGAGGGGAAAGGTGTCCGAGACCCGATCCAGGAGATTGCTCATCGCAAGTGTGGAATTCTTGACTCGGAGACCGCGGAAACCCGGAAGTGGCGGACGTAGAGGGACCCGCCGGCGACGGAGCGTACGGGCGAGAAATACGGCGATGGGCTGTCGACGGTTCTGGAGTACGTAAATGGGATACGAAGTTCCCGCTGGGAGAAGGTTCCTTTGGTTCTACTAGGATGAAACTGTCGGGCGGGGGTTTTATCGGTAAGATCGGAGGAGTCCTCCGCCTTACTAGGGTGCACCTCTTAACCTTTGGAGGGCTTCTGATCTCTGGGCTCAGTTGATTGAAGCTGCTTGACGAGCTACTAGAATTATGAGCTGGGGACGGAATTTCACCTGTACCCATCGACGGGCAACCAGGTGAGTCCGCAAGTTGGTTTTGACTGTCCCCAGATACTAGTCTCACGAGCGCAGAATTCGGTAGAAGATTTCCCAAGGAGCTTTGAGTGGAAGACGCAGGGCTGTCCAGAATGTAAAAGAATGATTGGCCTGGAGGGGACACAGAAGCCGCGACCGGTGGAGAACGTAATCCTGGGGACCAAGGAGCTCGACCCAGTCTATGGAACACTCTGAACTTGTTGCGCTGACTGGTTGAACGAAAAGTCGAAGGATGTCCAACGGAAGAAAACCTAAAGAAATATAACCCGACGGGTCTGGTTTAGAGTGGGATGATGAAGCGTACGAAAACTGCGAGTTTATATCCTTGACAGTGGTGTGCTCTAATGCTTTCCTCTTGATCTCCCAATCCGGGGAACCGAGCAGACCAACAAGGAACGCTATTCGTGTTCTATCCCAGTCAGAACCTGTGGTGCAGTGTCCCAGGCAGATGTCGCGTACGTAGCTGAGAAGAGGAGCTGCTCGAAAGCGTGTGCCCGCTGGCAACATCCGACTTTCGATGTTTTACGTAGAAATACTTGACGATCAACAATAGGATGAGCGATGCGGGAACGACAGAAAGATAAACGATGAGAGCGACTGCGGTTTGCGACGAGATTGGTATTGGCACGGCGACCACAGTTGGAACGAGAGACAGGGTTGCAACGAGAGCAGATAGCAACTTCAGGAAACGAGTGGACATGTTTTGTCAGGATGGGGAGAATTGGGTGGTATCACAGGGTGGTGATGTTCGGGGTCGTGGTTTGAGGTAACTTGAGAATTTTCAACATCCATTCTCAACTGCATCGGAATGGGTACACTAGCCAGAAATCACGGGCGCGAATGAACCCCGCGGCAGCAGGCGCCGTCATTCGGCGCCGTGTCAACGTTCACGTTCAAGCTCGAGACCAACGGAAGGCAAAAAGCAAGCACGCTAAAGCTTGAAGACGGCGGATAAAATGGTACGCTTATCGCGTGGTCACGGGCAGCATCAGTCCTGTCAGGTGCCGGTATCGGGAGATCAACATTGTTACAGGGTCCGATCAAGACACGATGGTAAGATAACAGTCGAGGTGTGCATAAACCCATAAACAACAAAAACAATCGAAAACACGAACAAGTCCACTCGACCCCAGGATATAGTGCCTTGAAGTGAAAAGAAAGCAACACGGGCACGAGAATGCCGCAGTGAGTCCCCAAACAAGCGCACAGATAGTAGGACATAGTGAGAGCGTGTCGGGGGGTGGACTATGTGAAGAACGGACCAACAACCGACGAGCTGATCAAGTTCAGACCGCTCGACGACAACGACATTGTTAGTAGTAGTCTGAGGTTTCTGTGCTGGATTGTACGCGGCTAGAGATACGAGAAGTCAGGTCGAGTTTAAAGAGGGGGTAGGTTGCAGTGTTCACGAGGTGGGGGATCGACTACATCGTTATGTACGGTCGGTGGTATTGAAGGAAATTCAGCACCGACAGTGATGGTAGTGGCCATAATGCTTGGATGGGAAGATTGACTCGGGAGGCATCTGGTGAACCGACACCCTTTATAGGCATGCAGCCAAGCACAACTCCGGGCCACAGAGCGGGGTCGGGGGCGCCTGCTGGTGGCTGCAGGACGCTGGAATCGAAACACATCGAGCCGTCCTGCTTTGACGACCATCTCTCCTGCACAACGGAGAGGAGTCGAAGTAGCGCGGGATATTTTTAGCCAGAGATCAAGGATCTTACAGCGTGTACTAGTCCTGCTCTCAGTGGGATTCGCATGTCGATGGGGTTTACAGCGACATTGCAGAGATTTGGACGAAGGTTCCTCGTCGCAGTTTGCGGTGATCTTCAGCTGTTAAGGCCAGGTCTGAGGTCCCAGATCCAGTCAGCCCAACCCTGGACAATCACCCGTCTAGACACAATCACCGACAATCTGGCAATCCAACCCAAGACACGGACGGTTGAGTTTCAACACAGCATCAATTTCAACATATCTAATCCGACGGCCAGATTTCTGGATCAGGGACGACAAGGTGCTGGCGGGTATCAACTGAGCTCGCCTTGAATTTTCCAAGCCTCCGTGGGAGGTAAGTCGGGGTTCACATCAGTCGCTGTTCAAAGTGCGTGCAGGGGCTGATGCGGTAGATGTGAGAGTTGAGACTGTCGGACACATGACCGAAAGAAAAGGGTACCATCGTGAGAGGAAGTGGCCGACGATACCCTGTGCAAAGAGGACCGCTATTGAGATGTGTAAGATCTGGAGGTAACCTTGGTTTCAGCTAAGGGAATAATGAATTCCATTAGGAGCATGAAGGAATCGAAGGAACCGGTCGCAATGCCAGTAGGATCAGTGGCGACGGGGGCAGATGGCGAGTCGTGAGAAATCAGATGGTTCCTTGAATCTCACTCGATCAGGTCAATTGCCGTGTGGGGAAGCTCGGTTCGGGAGCGGGGTCGGTTAACGGCCAGTGTAAGGTGAGGGTATCATTCCGGCTAGGGGAGGAGTTTATACACACAGAATGACCCCAACTGGCAACAAAGCACTGTGGCGAAACGGTGACGGTACTTTCCCTGAGCCGGGAGCGATCTCGTTTGAGCGGTGTAGGTATGTGGAACGATCTTTAGTTGTACCATAAATCTCCTCGATTCTTCGGGATTGCTCCCGGTCAAGATTGTACACTAAAGGCGGATACAAATAGCGAGTGTACAAAGATGATACAACATCCAATCTCCTCGGGAGCAGTTTAGAAGCAGCACCAGCAAGGGCAGCAACAGCTCGCGCAGAGACCAAGGCAACTGAAGAGAGGTTGTCGGTTAACGGTGAATACCAATGAATGGTCGAAAACTGACCAAGCAGTAGCGCACAATCCGGCGTCGTTGTCTTTGTCTTTGCGACGTTCTACATAGATGACTTGAGGCTGGGGCTGAGGCTGGGGTTGGGGCTGATATTGCCCGGGTTTATAGGGTGGGTCTGAATCAGGACGGTCTAAGCACTATTCTTATTATTATCTCGAAACCATGGGGCATTGCTGACTTTGTGGATGATAGGCCTGGTTTGGATAAACAGGAGGGGGGCCTTGGGACGGCTTATCTTGAGGATAATCTTTCTTGGATAGAGGAGACATGGGGGATAGAGAAAGAGACTACGGATACATCTTGGAGCATCTTGTTCTCTCGCAGCTCGACTGCGCGCGGTCCCCACGGATTGTAGCCGCATGCAGTTTACACTTGGCGTGTGATCGCTTTAGGGGTCTCGTCTGTTCCCCGTGGTGACTAGATCGTCCTTTCCACCCTTGCACCTCATCCATCTCCCGTCCCTCGTCTGGGTCCCCACACGCAATGCCTTTCGTGCGCTATCTCTCACACGATGGCCATGAGGTCTCCCAGGACGACAACCACCAATTTGATTCAAATTTCCCCACTCATCTCTCACAGTCCAATCAGAACGGCGGACAAGGTTCAACCTCAGATGTCTCCAGCGACCTTTCCTCTCTTCAGTTCCAGCTTCCGTATTTCATGGCCTTTGGCTCCTCGACGGTAGCTCCAGGTGGCGGCGCAGAGGTTCTTCCCTTCTCTCAGCTTCAACCAACCGGCGATCCTTCTCCGGACTGGTTATCCAGTTCATTCTCCCCACTCTCTCCCAGCGACCAGTAAGCTTTCGTCTTCTCGTAACCAATTTCGTAAGATAAACCGTAAAATATTCCCTCCTAGACTTCTACCCGGTTCGTCTGGCGAATATTACGCTTCATATTCCCCCATTCTCGACACGAACATCCCCCGTTCCCCTTACCCAGCTCCTCCTCCTCCTCGATTACCTGCTCCCCAGCAAGAATACACACAAGACTCGGATGCTCATGATGGACATGCTCAGATCGACCTCGACCAATTGCGGTCAATGGCAATGCTCTCCAACAACATTGGCAACACTTCGATGGCTGGATCCTCCAAAGTCCTGGATCAGATATCTGCCCGACTCACCAATCCCTCCGCCTTTGGTTTCCCGATCTACTCAACAAGTGGGTTCGACGTTTTATCTATCATGGCCCGGGTAGCGACCCGACCCAACCCCACCCTCAAACTCGGCCCGGTCGATCTCTCTTGCTCGTTCGTAATTATCGACGTCCGGCGGCATGATTCTCCGATTGTTTACGCTTCCCCGGGTTTCATTACCCTGACCGGGTACGCTGAACATGAACTATTTGGACGAAACTGCCGCTTTTTGCAAGCCCCTGATGGCAATGTCGTCAAGGGAGAAGAGCGTCGCCACACCTCTCATTCATCTGTTGCCCAGATGAAAAAGGCAGCTATGGCAGACAAAGAGTGTCAAACCTGCCTGATGAATTACAAGAAGGACGGAACGCAGTTCATGAACCTCGTTTCCATCATTCCCCTCCCCGGTGGCATTCACAACACCCCAGAGGAGGCTGACCAGGTTGTGTACCACATCGGTTTCCAAATCGACCTCTCCATCCAGCCAGATGCCATCCTGCGCAAACTCCAGGACGGCTCGTATGTTACTGACAACGGGAACCAGAACATTCTCCACCCTCTGATGGGCGCCCTCAACCAACCCACCAGGGATCGGAGACTAGGATCCATGACATCATCCTCTGTGATCCCTGTCTCAAAGTCCCTCCGTGTCCTCCTAGCGAACGACAAATTCATAAAGTCCATCCCCTTCACTCCGATCTCCTCCAACGGTCCATCGCAGTCGATGGTAAAATCCCTCCCATCCGACGACGACCAACTGCTCAGCTTCGTCCTCCTCAGCAGCACTCCCGACTTCATTCACGTTTTGTCACTGCGCGGTTCGTTCTTGTACGTAGCCCCTTCCGTAAAGCGCGTTTTGGGATACGCCGCGGAGGACCTTATGGGCAAGATGATCTCAAACTATTGTCACCCCGCTGATCTCATCCCACTGATGAGAGAGCTCAAGGAATCATCCTCGATCCCCTCCACAGACGGTGGTCCACCGGCTGTACCGAGGAAAGTTGACTTGCTCTATCGTATCAAGTCCAAGGACGGCGTCTTCGTCTGGGTCGAGAGTCGCGGTCGGCTCCACGTGGAGTCTGGAAAGGGCAGGAAGGCGATCATCCTCAGTGGCCGCGTGAGACCGATGCCTAAGCTTACTTGGGGATCCATTTCACAAACCGGAGGACTTGCCGTAGCCGCGCCTGCCGTGAACGGTGACCCAACTGCGTCTGGAAGTTCGCGAGAGTTTTGGGGAACCGTTAATCCGGACGGCACCTTCCTCTTCGTTGGGTTGAGTGTGAAAGAACTTCTAGGCTGGAGCGTTGCAGAAGTAGTCGGCCAACGGCTCGAGGATTTCATCGTTAGTTCCAGGGACCAGCGGAAACCAGAGTACAATACCTACCGGATGGTTTCCGAATCTTTGATAGCCGCCTCACGAGCAGAGACTCCCGGCCCGACACAACTTGCCTTCGAGATGAGGAAGAAGGACGGGTCCAAAATCCGAGTCCTCATGGTTCTCTATCACACTGCCATTCCCCGATCTACCCCATCTCTTGCAGATCCGTTGATCTGTCAAGTGAAGATGACGAGCCACTCTGTCTACGCTCAGATCGTTAGACGATCCAAGGAGCATGTATTCCAGGAGATGGAGACTTCCCGGAGCACCAGTTGGCAGTACGAACTTCAGCAACTCAAGTACGCCAACCAGAGGTTGTTGGATGAGGTACGGAGTCTAGAGGCTCTGCAACCGAACCGCCAGACCACTAGGCCAACCCGCGTTATGTCTGGAAACGGGGTCATTAGTATTGGCGCGCTGGGTTACCCAATGTCCTCTAATCAAAGCTTCCTAACGGGCCGGCGAGTACTTCTCCCTATGCTGTCCCCGGCCCCCGGAAACCTCTCCACGCAACCCCCTCCACCAACGTTCAACCATTGTATAGCAGATCTTTCCACCCGGCATTCTGGCTCCGGACCCGGTGGCACATGATAGTGCATTCCCGATATCATACTCGCGGTTTTCTTTCTTGTTTTGTATGTTTTGTCCACTCCTCTTGTTCCCGATCCTCAATCCGCTCTCCCCCTTGTACCAATCCCCTTGTTTGCATCTTGTGTCGCGTTGCTTCCCTGATTATTGTCGTGTCGTTATACCTGTCGTGCCTCTGTTTGCTTGTCTCGTACATAAATCCACCTTCATCCCCCCACACATCCCACATAACATACAATGAACCCTCGTGTCCTGTTTTGCTTTCCTGCTGTAGACCGATCGATAAAGTTTCTTCATACATGCATTGCAGCTGGAATTGATACACATATTACACAGCGAATTATATGCTAATCCTTGAGTGTGGGAGATTTAAAGGTGTGCTTCATCCCTCTTGTTTTCCGAGCAAAGGGACGCGGGCGATTGTGTCGAATATTCATCCCGAGGAAAATTGGAGGATCCTTAAGGGTAGATACCAATATAGATAGGCGGAAAGGAAGAAAAGTTGGATTGTGGAATCACGGAAGGGGTTCTTGGCTACTCGATAGCCGGTTCAGATGGATGTAAACATCGGTACCAAACCCGTCGATGGATATCAGCATCAAGTCTCCTCCGAAATACCTGGCATACTGTGGGTGGCGTTCAGTCAGAAATCCGGAACTACTAATGTACGATAGATGCAAATCCTTACTAATCTCGAGAGCGGAAGACCGTATCCGAACCCAGCCATGGGAGCCCTAAAATCGCTCGCCTGGAAATCCTGGTCGAGGTTCTGACCCTCCATAGTCGTATACATGTACGTCCAAATGAGAGGTATCGCGCTCCTGGGGATTCCTCCTCCCTCATCAGAAATCTTGACGGTGATATCCTCCTTGCCTTCGACGACGATGACCTTGATGGGAGGGAAGTGGTCTTCACGGTCGGGTCCGTACCTTTCGACGACCGCCCGCAACGAGTTTTTGAGCAGCTCGAAGCAAATGTGGGATAGGTGACCGGGAACGTAGCTGAAGTGGAGGTCCTTCGGACAAATTAATTGAACCGGGGGGCCTTTAAACATTCTAAGAAGTTGGGAACCAATCAAGAGTCTTGGTATAGCGGGGAAGTAGAGGGGAAGTTACCCATAATGTTCCTCGCATACGTATCTCGCGTTCTCGATAGATTCTTGGACTATATCGTGGATGTTCTGGTCATTGGATGTCAGATCGCTAGGTCGCGTGATGATGACCCCTATACTTACGGATTTCGTGCAAATGATTCCAACGTAGTCGGGGTGAGGTTCGAGGGTGTTCAATGCAATGTCTGTAAGAAGGGGATCTCGAGTTAGCTTCTACTCTACAGTCCTTTCTCGGAGTTTAGGCGCACGTTGTCCAAGCAAGAAGCGAATCCCAATCCGAGACAAGTAAAACCGATCAAGCCAAGCCTGAATTTCATTGTCTATCTTGCGTGCGTTGTGCGTTCGCTTCCATTCGAGCACTCCCTGCGCGACGGTAGTTACGGTGGGGTCGTGCCTCCGTTTGATGTCTTCCAGAAGTTTTGTTAACTTGGCGTTGTAATCCCGGATTTCTGGTGGCCAAACGATTCCAGAGGTCTGTGCATAGTACCTATAAAAATTTGTTCTCAGCGTGCCCAAACAAGGACGTAAACGACCAACTCACCTCTTCTCGATTGGGATTCTCATCTTTCCACTCCCAGGGTTACCCAGACCTCCATTGAACGACGGGTTGGGCACCGACTCCGGGAGGTGTCTTGATGCACTCGAAGTCAACTTGAGCGCTGTCTGAACGTCTTTCGAGGTATTCACAACTGGGAACGAGATTAGTTCCTGTACAGAACGACGTTATATCGTTAGACTCGAATAGGAAAAACGGACAAAGTACGGTACCTCGAATGACTGGGCATACCAATCCTTGACTTTGTTTATCGAAGACATTTCGCTAAGATTGTGCGGTAGCTCATCGAGTTCCTTCACCCGGTGGGCCAAACGCACCGGGAGCTCCTCTGTCGAAAGGTGGCACGAGGGTGGTTAGCTGGATCAAGGAAGGCGTTCATGAGTAGAATACGCACCGAGCAAGAACTGGCTCGCGCGCAAGAGAGTCCCTTGGCTTGGATTCTGCCCAAACAGAACCATCTGTTGCAGTGAGACTAAGGAGCATACAGTCAATCCCAGATCGATGCGCTACAGCCCCTCGTTAGCTAACAACGCACCTCCTGTCTGCTGGAACGAGGCAAAGTGGCGGATTTTGTCCCACAAGCTAGGACTAATTTTGTAGGACATGGTAGTGGATTACCAAGAGACGGAGGGGGGACGAGGTGTGACTAGATCCTGGTCGAGGGCATTAGATGCGGGGACCGGACACTCAGTTCCGCGTGCGTCTAAATTCGCTTATCTCCGAAATCACGAGCCAACGCGGCTGTGGTCACGTTCCATCGAGGCGGCGGACCGCAACGACTCTCCCATTAATGCTAGGACAAGTGTGCTAGGGTATAGACTGTAGTGGACAAAGGTGATACATGGTCTCCTTTCAAGAAAGTTATCCTCCTTAGAATTCAGGTCAGTGCATCAATTCAGAGGCATCTTCCCTGTACCCTCCGAACTGCATCCTCCCTCCCTCTGAATTTGAGGCTGGAGTCCAGCCTATCAGTGGACGCATAACCTCCTGGTATATCAATACTATCCAGAGCGGGTTTGCTTGAGCAAGGGCTAAAATGTCGAAACAACGGGGTTCTCACCTTTTAATTGCTCCTTACTTAGGGCATCCCCGTAGTCGAAATCAAATGCAAAGGGATCAAGAGGGTCGGCCGGAGGCTCGTCTTGGGGGTCATGGTAGGACTTGGGCTCTGATCAGACGACCACTCTTACTCGATTACTCAATGTACAAGCACCTACCTCGAGGTAGGGATGCTTCAGAGCCTCTTCTACCGTTATTCTTCGCTTTGGACTGAAGGTCAGACATTTCTCCAGGAGGTCAAGCGCCTAAACCGTTTTAGATTTTTGACGTGGGTTATTTGATATGGTTGCATACCAAAGGATTCGCATTGGGGAACAGGGAACTGAATGGCTTTTTCTTCCGGAAAGGCAGAGCCCTGATATACTCACGCGAACGTTGGGACGTTATTGCATAGAAATCGTCCAAGGACGGCGTTCCTAGGATGTCAAGGATAATCGATAGTTGGTGATGATCTAGCGGAACATGAGAATCACGGGTCAAAGGCCAAGGAAAGATGAAATACAATCTCGTCCAGGGAACAACGGCTTCCCAGAGAGCATCTCTGCGAGTACGCATCCAACGCTCCAAACGTCAATTGCACGGGTATACTCTTTGAACGTCAACATCACTTCAGGGGCACGATACCACCTGTGTTCTCGTCAACAGGCGAGGAGGCGTGCAAGACATATAAACTTACCTCGTCGCAACATACTCAGTCATGAACGTACTGCTATCATTCGCGACGTTGGGTGGCGGTTTAGCCGATCTTGCGAGCCCGAAGTCACAGAGCTGAGCATTTGCCGGTGACATGAGCGAAATGAAATTAGCGGGAGGCATGGAAACAGCCGCCAACGTCACCCACCTTGAGATCGCAATTGGAGTTGAGCAGGAGGTTTGAAGGCTTTAGGTCCCTGTGGATGACGTCCGCAGAGTACAACGCCTTCAGCGCTCTAAAAGTCTGGGGCCGTCGGTAAGTTGATTTGTGGCGTCAGATTCATTGATGGCAGACCCACTTGATAGATAAAGTATTGACAGTGGTCATCGCTAAGTTCTTGAGTCCGTATCACACGATGCAGATCCGTCTCCATGAGTTCCTGGACAAGGTAAACCTCCTTAAAATCGTCGAGACTTGGGGGCCTCAAGATGTCGAGAATAGAGATGATGTTCTCGTGATGGAAGTGACGCAACAATTTTATCTCACGCAATGTTCTCAAGCAGAACATAGAGTGATCAAAGGGGGTGATACGCTTGATCGCAACCTTCCTCTGGGTGGGTATGTGTACGGCGGAACTGTCCATGGTCGGTGAACTGGAACAAAGGACAAACGAACGGCAAAGCACGTACCAGACAATGCCATATGCACCCTCACCAATAACGTCCAAGACCTGATAGTTGGTGTCATTGGGCATGAAGGTTGCCAAACGCTCGTCCATGTTGTCCGGGCAGCGTATGTGGTCGTCTTTGGTCGGAGTAGCTTGTGAAAGTGGCTGAGATTGACGCGAGCTTATTGTTACCCTAATTATTATCGTCATTTTCTATGACATAAATAATAAATAAATAATTCTGATAACATACAAAATCTTTGTTATCTCCGTAGGCTATCACTAAGGCTTGTTTGGTTAACCACTCGACCTCGCCTAACACGGGTAGATCTCATCTGCTGCTTATTTTTTTTCTCCCCCCTTCATTTCCGTCCTCGTCACTACCCATCCTCTTTGTTCGGTTCTTACCTCAATGTCCAGTCCAACAAAGGCAGAAAAGTATACCAACAACCCTCGTGGCGACGATAACGAAGAAACAAGGAGAGAACGAAACAACAAATCCAAAACAACATCGACCAAAGGTATTTTCCCATCCACTCACCGACTTCACTTCTACTCCAGCTAATGCACGACATAAATCCTCAGGCAAAGATCTTTCGCATGTGCCTTGCAAATTTTTCAAGGTCGGGTCATGCACTGCTGGATCTGCCTGCCCCTTCTCCCACACTGCCGTAGAGCCTGGTCAGAAGGATGTCTGCACCTGGTTCGTGAAGGGAAACTGTAAGTTCGGGCACAAATGCGCCCTTGCGCACATCCTTCCCGGTCAGAACATGTCCATGGATAGAAGAAACAAGAAGGCGGCTCAACAACAAGCAAACGCGTCAAACCAAGGTCGAGACGGAGGTCGTACGAAAAAATCCAAATCTACCGGACTGAACGGAAACGAGGGCAGAAATGCTCTATTATCCGGCTCTACTGCCCCAACACGTGTTCTCGGCAATGCCTCACGCCCCTCCCCATTCAAGGCAACAATCTCCCCTTCCGCCCCTGCACCTCCCGTAAAAGATATCGACTTCTTGCTCTCCGGTTTGCCAGACGAAGACGAGGAGCTTTCTTCTGCCCCTGCCCGCGGGAAATCTCCCACCAAAGACGACGCCAAGGAAACCAACAAAGACGATGCATCTGAGGAATCCGAAGAAATCACAGTAGAAACTAAGCCGCCCTCCCCTTCCTACGTCACCACCCCTTCTGTCCCAAGGAGGGTTGCCAAACCCACATCCCCCAAGGTCAACGAGTTTGGTGCGATCGGATCTACTCCCACTTCTGTATCCCCAAGACACCGCGGAGCCCTCAGCAGCCTTTCCCCCGGAACATCTCCTTCCAAAGGTCTCGGGGCGCTTTCCTCCTCTCCGTTCTCTGCTCCCGGTCACCAGACAACTTTCGCTACATATGATCGTACTCAAGATTCCCTGGATTTCAGGTCTCGAGCTGGACTTGCTTCCTCACTTGGAGCGAACCAAACGTTCGCGGGCGAGCTCTTGTCCTCCTCTCAGAGACCCATAGTCTTGAGGACGGATTCCTTGGAAGGATCTGCTGTAGAAGAAGAAGACCTTGTCCCTGGTTCGCTGACAGACTTACTCACTCCCGAGGAGAGGTTTAGGCGGATGTCCCGTTCTAAAGTCGATGGCGAGGGACTTCAACGCCCCTCAGAGTCTCACCACCGCTATTCCCGATCTGTTCCAGCGCCTTCTCTCCTCAGCGAAATTCGTTCAATCTGGGCCGAACCTGGCATCGCCGCATCGCCGGACCAACGGACTGGATTAGGTGGTGGATTGGGAAATGGCACACCGAGCTCCTTCACATCCAATTCTACATTCGGCGGTCATGCCTTGGAGGACGCACTTGCCCCTTCGAACGCCTCCGCAGCATTTTTATCCGGCATGCACAGGTATCTCGGCAATAAGGGACCGCAACAACGCACCACCCTCCGCCCTCCTCCGGCGCTGCACCCGAACTCGTATGGCGCTTCTACGAATCCTTCGTTATCATATTCCGCTGGTCTCAACGGCTCAGCCCTCTCCCCGTCGCGAGTGTCTGCTCTTTCAAACCAGATGCAGGATCTTGCACACCACGAACCGTACACCCCAAACGATGTTTCTGGCAGACCCATTCCTGGGTTCCGCGGAGAGGGTAGGGAGGACAAGAATATGATGGTTTCACCTTCCACTCGTGCCCTTCAGGCCCATGAGCCGGGTCAGAGCTTGCCGCAAGGTTTGGCAGCGGGTTACTCGAGGATACATGCACTCCCTCCTACCATGTCTCCTAATACTCTCAGTCCACCGAAGCCATCTGGATTCGGCACAATCGGTAGCGACTGGGGAGATCTGTCGTCGAGTCCCCGCAGCGGGGGCAATCTTGATGCCGCGGTCACTCGACTCTCTTACCCGTCCGCCGCGTCACGAATCTCCGCTGGACCCTACTCCACTGGCAATCGTATCCCCAGTTCACGTGGGTTTGCAAACGGCACTGGTTTGTTGAGTCCTCTCAGCAAACCCGCCACTGCAGATGTTGATGACTTATTCAACATGGAGGAGTGAGTGAGTGTAGGTTGTCTGGGCCTTGAATTGTTGTGGTGGGGACCCTTGCATTTTCCAATCCTTCCGGGCATCGTTCTGTTTCATTCCAATCCGTCTCCCCAAGGTAGCGTTTCCGCTTGACCTTTGTAACGCATTTACTTCGCTCTGAAGCGTATCCGAACACATCCTATATCCGTGTCAAGTCGTTGTGTATGTCTTCGTTCTCGTTCGTTTGTTGTCTTCTCTGCCTGTTGACTACCTCTCTGCATCTGCACTCGACCAGTACTATAATGTATCCTTAACTACTCTCTTCCGTCTTACGCAGAATTTTATGGTCAGAAACCGATAATTATTATTGGCCCAGCCACGAGATGTAGGCGGGTCCCCCATCAATGGGTGATCGAAATGCTCTTCCGTCGCTTTGCATCAACAACCTTGCGGAGGCTCCCGCCCACAATCCGTCAGCTCCTTGCTCAGGAGCCCGACCCTCAGACTATATTATCCATAACCGGTCACGTCAAGTCCGTGCGGAAACAAAAGCGAGTTACGTTCGCGGCTGTAAATGATGGGAGCTGCCTGGAAGGGTTGCAGGCTGTTTTAAGTCCTGATGACGCGCACGAGTTCGTGATGCCATTGTTTGTTGGGGTAGCTGTCTCGCTGACACCCTGTGCCAGGTTAACAAACGGGTGCAGTGTCCGCCTAACTGGTAAGCTCGTGCAGAGCCAGGGAAAAGGACAGGCGAAAGAGTTACAAGTGGACAAATGCGAGATTGTGGGAACCTGCGATCCGGAGGTGATATCCTCAACCTGCTCTAAAAAATGAAACCGCGTGCTAATGTATTTGTACAGGTATACCCAATCCAAAAGCAAGCGCTCTCGACAGAATACTTACGAGACCGTGTTCACCTGCGACCACGCGTGGACTCCATCGCTTCCGTGCTACGCGTCAGGCAGTGCACGGTGGATGCCATTCATGACTATTTTCGGGTAAGACTAAGTTCTACGCTGGGGTGGTCCCAATTCTGAGAGACCTCAGCATGAAGGGTTTACACACGTGCATACACCCATCATAACCGGCAGCGATTGTGAGGGTGCCGGAGAAACCTTCAGACTGTCACCCGTTGCGCACAGAGCGGGTTTGTCTCTCCCTCCCACGGAGTTCTTTGATCGACCCGCATATTTGACGGTATCTTCTCAACTACACCTCGAGGCTTTTGCGCATGCAATTCCGCGTGTCTACGCTCTTTCTCCCTGTTTCCGTGCCGAACGCAGTCAGACGAATCGCCACCTGAGCGAGTTTTGGATGCTGGAGGCCGAATGGGGATTCATCGAAAAAGTCGGAGACGTCTGCGACATCGTCGAAGACTCTGTCAAACATATCCTGAACAACCCTGGGTTGGTGAAAGATCTGGATGCCCTGTGGAGCAGTGGGGATGTGGAAAGAAAACAAGGAGTCCTCAAAGCCAAAGGGACGGCACCCTGGGCTCGAATTTCGTATACGGAGGCTGTGAAAGAGCTAGAGAAGGTCAAGTCAAAATTCGAGTTCGCACCAGTGTGGGGTAAGCCGCTCCAGAGCGAACACGAACGCTGGTTAGCAGACCAGGTCGTTAAGGGTCCCGTTTTCGTCACGGATTACCCATCTGGTCTGAAACCTTTTTATATGCGAACCAACGATGATGGTAAAACGGTTGCCTGCTTCGACCTTCTCATGCCTCATCTTGGGGAGCTTGTTGGCGGGTCATTGAGGGAGGAACGGGTTGACCTTTTGGACAAGGCGATGGAACATCATGGGTTGGACAAGCGGGATTACGGTTGGTATAGAGAGTTGCGTGTGTACGGTGGGGCTCCCCATGGAGGATTCGGGCTTGGGTTCGAGAGGTTGGTCGGGTGGATGACCGGCATTGAAAACGTGCGGGAGTGCATTCCGATTCCTCGATGGGCCGGTAGACTGCTTTTATGATATTTTCCTTCGTTCGAACACACCGCAGTAACACAGACGCAGATTACCCTCACTCTTATGGAGTTGCCAGTGATCGTGAACCCATCTCAAGTATGATAAAACCTACCGGAGATCGTCGCTCAATGCTCGGGTTTTGCTCTTGCAGGTGAGATTTCCCAGTCACAAGCTTGATCCAATCTTTCGCCGCTTTCCTTTGTAGGCAAGATGGCCGAGCGGTCCAAGGCGTGTGACTCAAGCGGGAGGGGGGTAAAACCCCATCGTTTGCCTGATATTATCGGGTTTCTCATCACAGTAATTGTGGCGTGGGTTCGAATCCCACTCTTGTCAAGCTTTTTGAGATCTGGCAGGTCATAAGTCGCTTTTTGTTGTGAGGTACAATTTGAAGGGGGTTGTCGATGATCCTGCCGCCGTGCGGGGTTCTTGTGGGGAGGAGCATATTATCACGATTGGAACTAGTTTCAATCATCAAAAGTAGTGACATGCAACACCCCGTCAAAACAGATCTAGTGTGCGTTGTCGCTGCTATCCCGAGCTCGTGCATGCACCGCTACCAGCAACCCTGGGACATCGTTCGACCGAACGTGCAGATGCACGAGATAACTCAAATCCTCGTCGATCCCCATAATCTCTGCGTCCGCGAGCTGTCGCGTATTCGGCACGAATAGTAGGTTCACCTTCAGTTGACTTGGTTCCGGAGTCGAGGTTATCCTGTATACCAATTGTAGCTCGTTCTCGGATTCCACATGGAAGGTTTCCAAGTCGAGGATTGACTGGTGGAGAGCGATCGCGGCGGTGTACCTGGACCCATGTTGAGCTTTTTATCTTCACAGCCGGAGACGGGAATTCGCCATACCAATCGTACAGCCCAGCATATCTGGGGTCTTCAACTTCGTCCACCTTGCTGCTTCGGATCTTCTCAGCTTCTGCCCGTTGACTCCGTAAAGCCTCAAGCTGCTTCGACTTCGCCTTGATACCCTCCTTCCCGGCAGACACTTTCGCGTTCATCCCCTGTAGCTCGTCCGCAGCTTCTTGCATCTTCATAATCTGTGAATCGAGTTGAGCCGATGCGGAAGAGACGGTCAACCTTGGCTCTGGGTGCCGTTGTTTGGATCTCGTAAGTGTCAACCGTGCATCCAGGATCTGCTGAGAGAGTGACGATATCTCCGCTATGACAGTCTTGGCTTTCTCGTAATCTGAGGCCACAGGATTATGCATCAGAGTCGTACGCCACGCAGAACAGCGAGGGAACCAAACCTTCTTCGACCAACGGAGCCAGATCGCGAATATCCTTTTGCTTCTCGCCGAGCTTATCCTTTACTACCCTCAGGGCCTTCTTCTGTTCCTCGTTCTTCGCTTTCAGTCCCTCGTTATCTGCTGCTGATATAGCTGGCCCTTCTTCGCTCATGATCTCAACGACATACTTCTTCTTCGCAGCTTGTTCGAGGTACCTGAACTTGAGGTTCCGTAGGAACTTCTGAATAGGAGGGCGACCCGTTTTAAAATTCACGTGGCATCAGAGGTACAGAGCCACTCGCCTTTTGGAACTCTACGTTAGCTGCTAACGCAGCGGGCAGGAGGGCATCAGGACCGTCATTAGAGGTCGGCCACTCCTGATTATCATGAGTCTTTCTCGAGAGGAACTTGGGCTTAGATTGGAGGAGTAGTAGATCGACATTCTCGAGTTCAGAGTTGAGCCTTTGCACCGCCTCGTGGATCGCTGGGCTATTTGACATGATATCAGAGAAGTTGAACGCGAAAGTGATCGACTCCGCGTGGCATTGGACGCGACGCGCACCTCACGTGCATAAATTTAATTCAAAACCAGTCTACATATACTGCCTGCCGCTTAGGCTCTCGTTCAAGGATTGGACGGAGACTTGGTGTAAAACACATAATTTCTTTGAGTAACACATATCTAGTTTAGTACAAGGATAAGAGGTGTCCCTGCCAAGGGAAAACAACTACAGCGAGACTAAGGGGCGAGCCAGCGAACCAACGAGGGAATAACAGTAGGAGAGCGAAGGAGCGGGCGTGTCGAGAAGTGCGATCAACACTCTTCCAATGTAGAACTCGCTACATTCGTAGCATCACGTTCCTTGTTCTTGAAGTTTGATCCTACCGCAGGAAGGCCTTCAAACCCTTCGCCGCCGGAGAATGTGCCAAAGAATGGTGTCGCAGGGCTGAGTGTAGAGGGTGTCCTACCATGGGACGAGTAAGTCAAAGCAGGGGAAGCAAGCGGCGAGTCCGTGTTATCTTGTTTATCGGCGTAGGTCGAGCGATGGTCGGAAAGGTTGTCGGTTCCTTTCGTGGTTCCAGTGGGCTTAAATGCGCCGACGTGCCCACCGGTAAATTTCTTGTTGTCGAAAACGTTTTCGTAGGCATTAGAGGGGTTGTTGAAGGCCTGAGATGGACGTAAACGGTCGTTTGGAGGGATTGTACTTGGGGAGGATCGTCCTAGGGGCTGGAATCGAGAGATAGAAAGTCCACCGAGGTCAGAAGCAAGGTTCCTGGCATCGTACATCCCAGAATCTTGACCACCGTAACTGTAATCGCGGACCGCTAGGAATGGCTCGGGTGCGGGGGTCGTGAAGTCGGAGGTATGCTCGATGATCTGGCTGGTACCAGCCATCCCTGGGAGGTTAACCTGGGGAGACGACAGCTCATTGTCGCCAAAGTGGCCGGAAACTCCACGAGCCTGAGCCCGTTGTGCGTGCATTGCGAGGTATAGTTCTTCAGCTGGAGTGTATCCGTTGCGCGTTCTAGCCGTTGTGGAAACGTTTCCGGTACGTCTGTTACGGGAGGCGCCGTTTAGATGGTCGGAGCGACGGCCGAAAGGCTCGCGCGTAAGATCTGAAATATACGGGCTCGTGGCAGCATTTGTCTGAATGGGGCTGGGAATGTTGAAATTTGCGTCGGGAAATCGCTGGTTTCGTTGAGACAAGGCTTGGGAACCTTGCATGCTGAGCAATGCAGCCTGTGCCATGGTCAGCCGTGCGGGAGACTGGTCTCCCTGAAGCAAGCGTTCCTGTCGCTATGGGGTATAAGCTCAGAACAACTCGGAAAAAAGTAAAATGATACCTACGCGAAGTTCTCGCTGTTCAGCGGTGTCTGCGAACCTGACCGAGATACGGCAACCAGAATCGTTCCATCCACGAACCATTCGTCCGTGAAGGCGTTCAATAGTTTCCTCGGCGGCAACTCGTGTTTCGAGTCTGTGCGACGCATAAGGTTGGCATTACGATGGAGTAGGTCGGCCATACCTGACAAAAGCGATGGTTCGCGGAGGATGACTGAGGCGAGTTTGGAAGAGTCGGCTACTCATGATCTTGTTTGGTGCCATCAGAGCTGCCAAGGTCTGGCCGAACACCACATCAGCTTAAAGGACACGGATGAGGTTTGAACTACTGACAGGCTCATCGATAGTGAGGGGAAGACTGAGTGATTGTCAACGTGAGGCAAGGGAATGAAAGGACTGACACATACCCCTCAATGTACAAATTGGTCGATGATTCGTCTTTGAGTTGCTCCATTCTTGTCTTAAACGAATCTATTTTTGAATGAGTGCGGGTACTCAATAGGTGCGGGGGAAAGGGTGTTACCTTTCTTTGTGGGCGTATTGACCTCGGGCGCTTGTACCTTGGCGTAAGGTGTTCCGGGGATTTTGTGAACTTGCTGTGGTGAAGCGTGAGTAGCGTGGACATCGGTTAAAGAAGACAACGACCTTAGATAAAGAGGGATGCAAATTTCTGTACTTGCGGAGGGTCTCGATGCACCGCTGAGCAGAATCTAATGACTGGAACAAAACGAAGCCATAACCGCTGGGAGGGACCGCAGTCAGGATCAAGTAACCGGCGTTGCCAAGAAAGATACTCACGTAGGCCGTTCGGAAACGTGTCTGGTAAAAGTCCTGACGCTAAGGACGCCACCAAACTCCTTGGTCATGTTGTACAGCTGTTCTTCTGGGAAATTCGGGGGCAATCCGTTGATGTAGACATTGGGAGGGATGGTAGAATCTGACTGAGCTGAAGGAGTGGAAGCGCGGCCTGACGCCGCGTTTGTTTGGAAATCATCCGGGGAATCATTTGTGATTGCGCATGACGGAGAAGATTGTGAAGAGCGATTAAACGGAGACGATTGGGCTAGGGGGGACCAAGGTGAACAACAGGAACGAACCGGCGATAGCGGTCTGACACGTACGCGATAGCGGATTCGAAACCTTGGAAAGCGGGCTGTGGGGTGGAAACTGATCTTGAGCAGAGATTGGGGACGGAGGGGACGGAGGGGACGCTATGGTTGGAGGAGGGGTCTGAGAGTGCGTGGTGGACATATGGGATGGGAGTGGACGTGTACAGTAGAGATGAGGAGATGTTGCTGGTGGTAAAGAGGCAAGAGGGGAGGGGAACGAGATGAAGCGGGAACGAAGGACAACAGGTTGAATATAAGGAAGGTGAGACGGGTGGTTGAATTGCTGAAAGAGGGAAGTGACACACCGAGACGGCTGTTCATCTCTAATTTATTAAATCGAGGTCTCTGGCAGGGCCAATTTCTGTAGTTGCTTCTATAGCAGGACCAATTGCTAAACTCTGAATTTGACCCCCGAGCCCCTTGTTGATTGATTCAATAGCGGCCCAGCGTTCGTAGCCAAGCCTGTCCGTCTCCCATTCACGCTTCCCTGCCGCCGATGACAGGACGGTCCGATTCACTGCAACCTCCACTCGGTCGGTTCCCGAGATAGCCTCGAGCATTTGCACAATCCGCTCTGGTGCTCGCAAATTCGTGCCCTGAAGGACCTCCCTGAGTCGACCCAACGTCCGCTCGCTCGCGGTTCTTCGCGCGACGGATATCCGCAACGCCTTCTTGTACGTATTCCTGAGCTTTCGTTGCTAAAAATACCGAGAATATGAACTAGCCGACTTGGGACACGAACGGAAGACGCACCACCTGGATTCTCCTCCGGAGATCGTCGATCTCAGCGAGAAGTTCCTGTTCTTTACCATCTGGTTGGTCCAATATCAACCCCGCCTGATGAGGAACCACAACTGGCAGTTCTGCCGGAATCGTGAAGATGTTCCGCATGGACCAGACTTCGAAAAAGTCGAGGGCGATATCCATATGCGATTCCAGTAGAGTCTGAAACGCGACAATCCCCTGTTCGATTTCTTGTCTGCCGTCCCAGTCGTCTCCTCCTGAACCCTTCAGTCTTTCTGCACGGCTGTCCGCCCAGCGGGTGAGCATTTCCTCCATGGCATCAACGGCGTGTTCCACAGAGTTGTTCGAGATGTTGACAATCGTGTCTAGCACGAAGTGAGGCGAGACACCAAGCAGTTCTGACAAGAGCACAGGAGGGGCGGCGGCAATTACGCTCATTGCGAGTCGATCGTTGGGAAGATGAGAAACGCGTAAGGTCACGCTACGTGACGTGTGACAGCTCAACAATCACGTCTACCGCCGCACGTGATGCACAATGATATCATTCCCACGGCCAATTGGCAAACCAGGCAAGCCCGTCGCCCAATCGCAACTTTGTCCCCGCCCAAGTTGACTTTCTTTCCTCTCCCGGAAATAATTCCTTGAATATCCGTGTGGGTCGCCCTTCGATTGACAGGTCCGCAGCTTAGTGACATATCGAAACTACTTAATCTCCGGTATGTATCCGTCTCCGAGTTTCCAGTTCGGTCCAGACTCTCGTCTCCGGTGTTCCCAAAGTATGGGAATCGATAAGATAAGAGAAACACTGATACGCAAAACGGTGCGATCATAAAATACATCGGTGTATCCATCTCAATCGACAACTTCATGACGTCTCATCGACGATCGGAACCGTCTCTGTTTCTGTTAGGCACAATCAGAAAGGCTAGTAATGCTCACAGATAATGGGGTCATAAAACAAACCTCCGTGGTGGCCCCAAGACTCGTAAACCATGGGCTCGTCGACATCCTCGACCTTCGTCAGCGTGTGCAGTAGTATCGTCGTCGACGTTGAGGCATAGCTAGCGGCAGTGGTCTTCGTGATCGTCGCACGAGAAACAGTGTGTCTCCTTGGTTCTCGAAGATTGAACATTAGTCGAGAGACCAACACACATGCCAGGCTGGCAATCATACCAGCGACCCTTGTGATGTTCTTAGCGTCAGTGATGTGCTTACATGTTTGTCATCGTGGTTGCGGCGCCGCGCGTTATTTCCTTTGCGACGATGTAAGAATCTAAACGCAACTGCTGTGGTTACGACTCACGGATCCGCGCTTCGCCATAAAAATCAATCCCATGTTCCTGTAAACAGACAAGGAAGTACATACCAAGAATGTGACAATGTTCGACATTGTCGCAAGGCTAATAACTCTGTGCACCATTCTTTAGCATCCTGCGCCACTTGGGCACGGGAAACAAGAAGTACCCAAAATACAAAACGCCTTGATGGTGAACTCAGTACCATCCATCAACTTTTCACGGGATGTTCTCACCGTCTCGTATCAGTACATGGCTGAGTGTACGGTCCTTCCCGCTCCTCTTGTTGACTTGTATTGTCCTCGCGAGTGTCATTACGACGACAACGAGATCGAAGATCGTAACACCGCACCAGGCCGCCGCCAGACCTTGGACAGAACGATAAGTCCAAAGAACGAATGGCTGATAGTACTAAAATACCCACGCCATGCCCTGTCGATTGGGAATGAGGAACGGTAGGTAACAGAAAAACTTAAATTGACTAACCGAGACCATGAGAGTCCCGTCGAACAGCCAAGAGACTCCACAGGAAGTTCTGGTCTCATACCAAGTTGTTCACCTTGAGACAACATGTACTAGAACAGTCAATTCATTTCAGTGAGGGCACAGGTGTATTAATGTTAACCGTCATGACTCACGCCACCAATCGTAATGCCAACGAGCGCCGAAGAGACTAACCCAAGAAGCACCACACGGCTTCTGTCGTACAAGGCATAAGTCCTCGCGATGAAGGTAACTGTCCAGTGCCGAGGTCAGTCGCTGAATTTGTGATATGCTTGTCATACGAAACAGCACACATCCGACGGTCGTTTGCATTACGATCGCTAGGATTTGGTGGTATACGCTCAGATGGTAGCAGAGTCGATGTAAAGTAGACTCGAGCGAGGCAAACGTCTGGATGATTACGGGGACATGACCAAGGACCCCACAGTACCGGTTGAGAAAGAACAGGAGTGATCCCCACTGCTTGAAGCCGTGCCGTGACCAGAACAAGCGGCGCTCGCGGTCAAATGTCAACAGGTAGTCGTAGTAGAGCAACGCTGGATGGTATACTGCAGTCAGGACAATAGACAGACACCATATATGCGAGGGCTTGTCCACACTGAACGCGATCGAAGCCACGTATTGGATAGCGAGCCTAATCAAATTCAAATGCCAGACGTTAGGATGCCGGACTGGCACAGGACGGGAAGAGAAAGCAAATACGACATAACTGGTCCCAACCATTCTGGACAATGGTGCCCATCTGCGAAAAAAGAGATAGAGAGAGGAAGGCCAATGCTCACTTCTTCTATCGAGTTGATGACGAATCTCCACCAAGCCGAAAAAGAGTTGCCTGTGCCTTCAAGCCACAAGTACCCTTCATTCGCCTTCTGCGGGATCAACACCATCAGTATCATCGGCATTCTGGTCCCGTACAACGGGGGCAACAATCGGACTGCGGTATCATGTCAATACCTCAGATCTGAGGTTTAGCCGCCGCTCAAGTTAGTCTTTTTTTTGTTCCGCGACTCCGGGCTTGAAATTTTGGGATGATGGTCACGACGACGGACGCCGTTCCTCAGGCCTCAGGCTTCAAGCTTCAAGCCTCAGATCCCATTTGGACATCTGTGATCCTCGAGCGTCGGTGTCGGGCAGGGTTCGTGTGAAGTTTTAAGGGTCGGAAACGCTAAGTGAATACGTTAGAGGCAGTACATTACTTTCCCATGGAAGTAGTTTGCGTGTCCTTAGGACATCTAGTCACGGCATTTGATCCTGGCCACATCGTGTAAGCGGGGAAGTTCGGTTCAGACCCTAGTTGTGGGAACAGGTGAAGTTTATGCGATAATTACCATCCAGCTTGGGCCTCCTCGTACCTTCAGCCTCGCTATGACATATGGCTGCCGCATAGCACGACAGGGCTATGGTTCTGCAATATGTTTCCTGGTGATAATAACAAAGTGTACGTAGTTCAGAAATGATAATAACATTTGTACATCGGATTAACAGCAAGTAAGAGAAACAAGTGCCGTGCAGGAGACAGAGTTAACTCATGTGGTGTCGTGTCTCTAAATCCCTCGACCCCTTCCCCTGCCACGACCTCTGCCGCCGCGACTGCGATCTCCCCGTCCTCCTCCTCCTCCTCCTCCTCCTCCTCCTCGTCCTCTGCCCCTCGCTTCGTCTTTTTTCTTTCCTTTGGGTTTCGGTGCGTCGTCTACTAGGAGCGTATCAAGGGGTAACGCGTCCGGGAGGACGAAATACCGGATGTTGTTCCCCCGGATTGAGAGCGAATCCAGTTGCGTCGGTTCGCGGTTACGCGTAGACATTTTAACAGTTTTTAAGTGGGTGTTCATCTGCATATCCACACCTGAGAAGGATCACCGTGGAGTGAGCGATCTGTGGGCTCGAAACTGGGGATGGAAGCTACCTGTGATCGTCCCTTGGACGACTGACCCGTTCTTCAGCTCAATCGTCACCGATTCATTGTTCAATTTCATCAAAAATCTGGTCAAATAGTCAGCCTCGTCCTCGTCCTCAGAAATATTGTGATAGGATACGAACCTGACGAGCTTCATGGCGGTATATCGAGGGGGGTCACGCAGCCCGTGACTGACGTGACTGAGATCGAAGTTGAGCGGATGGCTAAACCTCTCAAACGAATACCACGATCCAACAAACTAGCATCCTTACCTATACCCACTCTCTTTCCTACCCCACTGTCATTTCTACAGCATGCCAAATTATGACGAAGAGAACAATCCGCTGACATCCTCTAAGAAGTTGAGCGGCGTCAGGCTTCGCAGGTCAGGCATATCTAGCAAACACAAGAGCGAACTCAAGGCTGCAATTTCTGGACCTTACACATTCGATGGAGGTGGCGTGTCTACTGCTCCTCTTGGCGACGCACCCCTACGGACTCTCAATGGCACTGGGTCTCCGCACTCCGACTCGGCATTCACTGTTCTGAGCGGACCGTCCCCACCCCCGCAGACACACACTCATGTCAGAAGAAATAGTGATATCTTTCTGAGGCGGTACCACTCTAGCTTAGCTTGGCCTTCCAACCACCCAGCGATAACTCTCATTCATGGATCCCCTCACCACCCAACTCGCGCAGCGTCACGCCGTTCAACTCAAATCAACCGTGGGTCTCGTTGGTCTAGGAAAATAGCAACCAGTATTTTCAAGGGAGACCCGGACGAGGTCACCTCACAGGGGCTGTTATCCTCCGACAGACAGACCCGAGATCTTAATCTTCTTGATGTACCCTCTGACGAGTTTGATCCTCGAACCATGATCGAGTCTTTACCAGCGTTGGACTTGGGTCTAACGAGCGCGGCTTCCTTTGGTAGCGTCAAAAAACGGTCAAGGAAAATAGATAGAACCTTGCGGACGTCTCGGACAATGTTACTCTCAGCTCCTGAAAAGGCCAAACCGGACCTGGTGTACACCGATGACAGCGACACATTTTCCTCTCCACCCTCTACGCCATCCACTCCTGTCTGGGGAATTACGCCAATATCGTCGATATCTAAGACAGACCCAATCCTGTTTAACAAATTGGAACTCGCGGATGTCCATGCCCAAATCCAAGTCATGATTGACTCAGCTAATCGTCCATTCTCCACTGAATCCGGAGATCACTTTGGTCAAGATCGAGAACCCTCAAACACCCAACGGAACGACATTCCACTATCTCTAAGACCTAGGAACCCTGTGCATACATCATTTCCTCAACTTGGGACTGCTCACAGGCGTTCCGCGTCGTCTCCGCCTTTCGGTTCAGGTACTTACCATGCATACCCGCCGGATTTTTGGGACAGGCCGTTGTTTCGACCAATAACGCCTGTCGTGCTGCACAAACCTGCTCCCCCTGCCTCTCCGCCACCTAAAACAACGCCCGCGATTCCGGCATCCAAAAGCCCTGCGGATTTAACGACTCCATCGACACCAACTAAGAAGCCTTCCTCTGAACGATCCGATTCACCTTCTGTTTACTCCCAACCAAGCCCATCTTCCCAAATCTGTGACGTTACTCCGACCTCTTCAAATGCCAGTTCCCCCGATCATCCGTACGCGAAGAACAAGCACGAACGGCTCCTAGCCGCCATTTCCGAAGGCATCTCGTCGCCTACGAAACCCGGGCTCATTGCACCTTCCATTCTTAGATCAGGTCGCGGTAGGACTGGCAACCTCAATTTTGGTAATTCCAACTCGCCTCTTGACACGGGAGACCAAGCGGTACCCGTGATAGTTGTTACCGAACCCAATGACGACGATCTCGTGTACAGCGAGTCAAGTTTCTCGATCGTCGATATGTATGCTGGTTCAGCGGAAAGTCCAGAAGCCAGGTTACGTAGAAGGAGGACTCGCACAGCTAATTCCGTGAGTAGTATTTCCCTTCAAGTACTGGACGCGTGCTAACAACACTCTAGTATCAGCCTCGAAACGCCTTGGATTCTCCGACGCTTAGAAACAGCGTTTCGTTTAACTCGCCTCAGCTCACTCAAGTGACCAGGGAACGTTCTCTTTCTTCTCGAGAACCTCTAAAGAAACGTGGATCCATCTTCCGCCCTGGTCTTCCGTCCTCGTTCCTCAGCATGTCCACTCTTCACGAAGTCGAAGCTGCCGAAGCGACCAACACTCCAAGAGAGAGGAAGTCATTTTACGCCGCTGTCGGGCTGAAAGGGTTGTTCAGGAGAAGTAGTTCCAAAGGGTCATTGTTTGGACAGGCTCAATCTCAAGCGAACGGCGCTGCGGATGCAATGGGGGGCGGATCTACATCATTGACAGCACCAAACCCCGAGGCTGTTGACGAAACCTCGAAGGGCGGGTGGGCGTTGTTCAAGTGGAAACGATGAACGCCTGTATTTCTAGTCGAAAGCGAACAAATTGTCAATTTCGTCGAGTCCCGAGTTGAATACCAGTCAAATGCGGAAAATAAAATACAACTAAGTTAGGTGTTGCGCGGATTGCGCCGAGAGTGTGACGCGGCGCCGTGTGAATATATAAATACAGATCTATGCAAGGCGGGTCCAATGATAGTATCTCATGCAAACAGTGAAGGATGCTCATAGTCGAGCCTCGAGGTCCTTCCATCCGAAGGAATGTTTGATTGCAGCCGCCGTTTATCCATGTCCTCTTCCTCGTCGTTAGACCACAACTTCGACTCAAACTTGAGCGGAGATCCCTCCCGAGGGATGTAATCCTTCTTGATGGGAGGTTCCGGCCTGAACAGCTTGTGAGCCGAAGGAGAGAAGATTGGTACCTTGGGTGATTTCACCCGGTGCAAAGTGGGAGTCCTGGGAGGGGTAACGATGTAATTACCCTTCTGGAGGAAAGGGGTCGACCTGGTACCGGGGTCCTCACTGCTTTCAGCAATTGTAGGGAGTCCTTCAGCATATCCTGCTTGGTACGAGGAGATGGGAGGAGGCTGGAGAGGGTAATCAAGGGACGAGACGCGCTGGTCGATCTCGCCTTGGTATACAAGCGATATTCCTGCCTCTCGGACGGAGGTCTGGTAGTAGTGGATTATCCACTGATTGATCGATTAGCCGTGTTCAGTAGTGCCATGTGCGGTAGTACGTACCCTGAGTTGATCGGCCTCTCGTTCCAACATCATTTGTGAGTGCTTCGCGCTACGTAAATCATCCTAAGCCCATGAGGGTTAGACGTGACCAAAAAGTCGGCAGGCCCAGTGACGTACCGTGATGGATGCCATGTTTTGTGTCAGCGTCCTCCGTGTCTTGTTGGATTCTGTCACATCTTCCAACAGTTGTTGGTATCTGATTTCCAGCTCACGGAGAGATCTCCCATAATCATAACACTCGGCTAGTTCAGCGTTGAGATCTTGGTTCTCTTGCTCGGTTTCCTCGAGTTCTTGCCGAAGTGATAGTATCTCCTCGTGAAGAAGTGTTGACGCGTCTATTGTTAGAGGATCGCTGGTAGGTGGACCGATGTCTGATGTGAAGTTGAGGAAGTGAGGTATGTCACCGAAGTCGAACTCTGAGGATGTGGGTGTGTGGTAGACGGATTCGCAATGGTATTCTCCGATGGATCCATCTGACTCTTCGGAGGCTTCAGGGATTGTCTCCATCTGAAAAGGTGGTGTGGGAGGCAGCTAGTCCACCCCGTCAATATAAGGTGTGGAAAACTCTAATCAGGTGGCACATACATGAGATAAATGCTCCATCTGTCTCCGGAAAGCCCGTGCGAACTTGTTGAGAGAGACTTGCTCTGCCTCGGGAAGGAGCAATGGTGGAGGGTTATCAGAAACCGTCGAGTGTCTATTCCGTTTGTGGCCACGCCCCGCTTTATGATGGAACTGGTCACCACGAGGCGGTGGCCCATCTCCTTCATCGCTGAAATAATCATGTTTGTCTGCCTATTCGGGTGATCAATGGATGGGGCCACCCATGGCATGTGGTTAACTCACGGCGGGCGAAAGTTTCCGGGCTGGGTGCCCATCACTGCCAAGGTAGGATCTGGGACTTCGCCAAAAGCGAAGCAGGGAGGAAGCAAAAGAGGCGACGGCGGAGTTTGAGGAGGTGGGCATTACGGACCAAGCGTGGATTGCATGTGGACAAGCAGCAAAGGACTTATAAGCCAAGAACAACCGACGACGTTGCTCGTCGAACCCAAAAATCCACGGATACACGCGGGAGCAGAGCTACAGTCAGCCGCACAAACCCACGGACCGTGGTAGTCCCCAGGTGATGTGAGGCGCCAGACAATGGAAGTGGCACAAAGGAAGAGATGGGCTTTGATCATCGCCGCAAGACAAAGCTGGGTGTTTTGCTAGTGGTGCCGCCTGAGGAAGTGTTCGTATGGCTGTTATGACATTTGCACAGACTGTCGAACTGAGACATGACCTCGTGTGTCGCAGTTGCGCGGGAGGGCGGGGGACGGTTGGAAGGGGGAGACTGGGAAAGAGTGCCGTGCCTCGAGCGTCACGCGTCACTGGCCATGCTCTCCGCGCTTCGATCACCACATGCGACACACTGAGCTGTGTGCACTCGGACAGCCTCAAGTCGAAGAGTTCTCCTAGTTGCCTCGGGACTCACCAGCCTTGGATATTGAATTCACGTAAGGCTGCAGACGGCCTGTGTCATTGAGATGCCATGCTAGCGGCGATCCCGTTTAGATACGTATGTACTTATTATGTAGGTCAGATACGTTCAGGATATCAACTCAATCTCGGAGGGCGTCTGTACTACCTCAAGGAGAATAGAGTCGCCATCGCGCCGGGTGCGGGGGACATACTCGGGTGTACTGGTATACGCGGGATCTAGGAACTTGGAGCGCGATGGTCGCCGATAGACCCCATCCACGTTTTTTTCTGGCACTTGGACCTCGAGCAGACCATCTACGGGGATTGCGGATAAGAACGCCGGAAGAGGTTTTACCGCGCCATTTTCTCGCTGATGTCGGTTGTTTATACACTGATTAACTCGCAAGAAAGGGACGAGAGGTCAGGCTATCGTTATGAATCATCTGTCCTTGGTCCATGCAGACAGCTTAGATTACAATGGACCGTTTCCTAATTTTCCGTTGTATTTTTGTCGAATTTTCTCTGTTGCCGTGCCGCTGCGCAAACAAGGCCAAATCGTGGTCTGGTGAAGTAGATTGAAAATCTCGCAGTCAACTCAAACGCGTCCCTCTTCTTTTCAATCCCCCTTCACTCTTTCCATACGACCATGGCCTCCTGGGCTCCCACAGAAGCTGGATTACACGAAATTCTCCAAACGATACGCGACTCTACCGACAACAACGCTACTGTCCAACGAGAGATCACCGTCGTAAGTCTCCCATTTTACCCTCCTTCGTCCAGGACTCAGCTGATCTCATACAATCTAAACTGTAGAAACTTAACAATTTTACCCGTGCACCAGAGTACATCGCCTATCTTGTCTACATCCTTGGTTCCCTCCCACAAGAGGAGGATCGTATCAGGACGATTGCCGGCTATCTGCTCAAGAACAATGCCAGACTCATCACCCGTGCTCCTCCACAGGTCGCGAACTACGTCAAAGCTGCAATTCTTCACGCTTTTAGTGACAATTCCCCCATGATCAGGAATGCAGCCAGTCAAGCAATCGTCGCCTTCCTTGGTATTCTCGAACCGAAGAACTGGCCTGAGTGTCTGCAGCATCTTTTCAATATGCTTGAGTCACCCAATCTAGAACAGCAAGAGGTGAGACCTTGCATTCCCGTCCTTTTAGCTTCACCGTCCCACCCGCTGGATCCCCTTCGTGTGCCACCACATGAACAAAATCTTCATCACACTTACGAAATGTCCCAATTTCAAACACGTCCATGAAAGCTTAGATTTTAGATACTGACGCCTCTATCATCTCCTTTCTTTCCAAGGCTTCCTTCAACGTACTGGATAAAGCTTGCGAAGATTACCCACGAAAGTTGGATGTCGAGATCAATGGAGCATGGCCCCTCGAGATCCTCATCCCAAAGTTCCTTACTCTCTCCGACCACCCATCACCAAAAATGCGAGCTCACGCAATCTCATGTCTCTCCTCTTTCGTACCAATCGGTTCACAATCCCTCTTCGCCCATATCGACACCTTCATTGCATGCCTGTTCAAGCGTGCTTCCGACCAGGATCCTTCAGTGCGGAGGCATGTCTGCCAGTCACTCGTTTTACTCCTAGCATCTCGACCGGATAAGTTGATGCCCGAGATGGCCAACGTGGCAGAGTATATGCTATACTCCACCAAGGATAGGAACGAAAATGTTGCTTTGGAAGCATGCGAATTTTGGTTAACATTTGCTGAGGATCCCGACCTAGCCCCTCAGCTGCACCCTCTTTTGCCCAAGGTGGCACCGGTTCTGCTGGACTGCATGATCTACAGCGAGGACGATCTGCTCTGGTTGGACGGTGAATCCGACGACGCCACTGTTCCTGATAAGGAGACGGATATTAAACCTCGTCATTACGGTGGGAAAGCTCACGGATTGGACCACGAAGGGGATGGTCAACAGCAGGAGAAGCGCGTTGGTGCATACGGCGAAGAGTTAGGAGATGAGGATGATGATGAGTATGATGATGAAGATGACGATTTTGCCGATGAGATGTCGACGGAGTGGAACTTAAGGAAGTGCGCTGCGGCTGCTTTGGACGTTTTGGCCGTCAGGTTTGGACAAGACCTCTTGTCCGTTCTGCTAGAGCCATTGAAAAACAAGCTTTGGAGTGACGAATGGCTATCCAGAGAGAGCGGGATTCTGGCTTTAGGAGCTATGGCTGAAGGTATGCATCCACACCTCGTTTCGTCCCCAACCCTCATAAGCCATTATGTCGAAAGGTTGTATAGATGCCGTCGAGCCGCATCTCCCACAACTCATCCCTTATTTGCTTAGCACTCTTAACGACCAGAAGGTATTTTTATCACCCGTCCATTTGAACTACCGATTTCCCAGGTTTAACGGCCCGTTTTCCAGCCCCTCGTCCGATCGATCGCTTGCTGGACTCTCGGACGTTACGCTGGCTGGTGCACTCAGCCAATTT